>Ga0256845_1001642_pt1 | contig 17545 bp, 11 predicted proteins | sample RiftiametaG_FD_189101 | JGI IMG/M metagenome (GOLD analysis project Ga0256845, IMG submission 189101) | Tube worm associated microbial communities from hydrothermal vent at the East Pacific Rise, Pacific Ocean - Riftia | ecosystem: Host-associated > Annelida > Integument > Unclassified ...
AAATGAGTCACGCGGCGTGACGCTTGAGGCGACAACTACCTTGACACTTACCGGTATGCACCACCCGCTTCAACACAGCTTCGTCCGCGATGCGATCTTGCACAATATCCATCACCATACGCTCCGCATCATTGAAGAACTCAATGAAGCCACCGCGGTCTTTCATCACGGCCTCAAAGACAGCAATCATCTCCCGCTGCTCGGCTTCTTTCTTATTTCTGGCAATTTCTTCGGTGACATCGCTCACCATAAGTAAGGCTCCATGAAAATCACCCTCACTCCCCATGGGTTTGTAAGTGAGGTCGAAATGTTGCTCCCCACGAACCAATTTACGAGGAATTTGGTCCGCGGCCACATCAAGAGGCAAAAATCCATCCGTAAACCCCTCCCACCCCAACTCAAGCATGAGCTGTAGATTGTTATCGTTCGCGGCGAGAATATCAGAGAACTGAGCGTCCTTTTTGATACCTTCATCATGAAACCAACTATCAAATGCAGCCGAACGCTCTGGCTCTAACGTTCCATCAATGTTGATAGTGGCCAAGCCTTGCTCAACATTGTCAAGTACGACCCGCATGGCCTCGTTCCGCTTGGCCAGTTCAGCCGTACGTTTCTCGACCGTCGCTTCAAGGTTCGCGCGATGATCGGCCAGTTCCTTGTCGCGGGCTTGAATCCCGTCCAACATATGATTGAAAGCATCGGTGAGCGAGCCTAGTTCATCCTCGCTCATCTTCTCGGCGCGAACGCTGAAGTCCTGCTTGTCTTTCACGGTAGAGGCTGCTGAGGCCAGCACTCCCACTGAGCGACTAATCCCCAGAGAGATGATCACTGCAAGGATCAAGCTAAAAAGCACGACTCCACCCGATACAGCGAACGAAGTACTCACGGCGCCCTTCGCCTCTCTCAACCTGGCCAGGGCCGCTTCTTTTACACGGTCATTTAATGTTACCGAGAGATCTCTAAATATATTGAGCTTCTTTCCCTGAACATCTACCCATTCTTGGGCCTTGATGCCAAAGTTGTCATCCATCGTGTCCAGGGCGATTTTCCTCATTTCTCCGGCCCTGTCCATCTCACTTCCTTCGAGCCCGCTGTCATAGAGCGTCACCAGATCAGCACTTGTGGTTTGTCTGAATACCTTATCAAAGACCTCTTGCTCGGTGACAAGGTTGACCAGAATTTTGTATCCCCCCGGTGGATAGGCACTCTCGGAAAAGACATAGGCGAGTAGACCTCGCTCCCGAGAAGCTCGTTCTTTGAGCTCCATGACGCTGACGAGCCCCGATATATTGCGCAGCATCACACCATCATCGCTCAAGGATGTGAGAGCAGCTGTTGCCGCAATGAGATCCGCGTTGACCGCATCATAGAGCGAGACCGCGTCTTCCAGTTTGGCCCCTCCGTCAGTGTTCTCCTCTCCAAGCGCTGCGGCCAATTCGGCGTCTTCACCTAAAGCCGCTGCAAGCTCTGCGTCCAATGCCTCCTCAGGGGACTCGACTACAGCATCTTCTTTTTGCACAGATTCTTCGTCTAGTTTCTTACGCATCTCCACTCGTTTGGAGAGTTTTTGCTGGGCGCGCGCGATGCCTTCTGCGAGACGGGGGGGCAATGCCGAAGTATCGCGCGACTCAAAGAAGGCCCCCAGCGCCTTCACCTGGACTTCAACCCGCTCGCGCTCGTGGGTGGTCGCTTCCCGAACGGATGCTCTGCGCCCAAGGGCAAAGGCGCTGGCAGTGCGTTCCTTTTGCAGGGCATCGACCGTCTTACTGATAGTCGACGCCAACTGAGCAAGGTCTTCGATAGAGCCCAGAGCTTTGGCTGAGTCGAGCCTTCGCTGAGCGTCTACCGCAACGAGGTAAGAGAGGATCAGAGCTCCCAGCACGGGAACGCCCGCGAGCAGAATGAGCTTGAGCTCATTTGGTAGATTCTTGAGCATGGCAGATGAAGAGAAAAATTCTCCTATGCACTCAGGACGACCAACTGACCCCGGAACCATAGAGCAGCGCGGTGAATATGAGCTAAGGAGCTAATACTTGTCCTCCTCGCACGTAAGCAACTACTTTGACTCTCTCGGTGTTTACCGAGCTGTTTACATAGCCGATGGCTCCATTTTTTGCGGCCACCACTTTTACAACGAGTTCGGGTTTAGCAAGCTTTTTTGGTGGAGGATTGCCCCCGCGGATTTTCCGGTCCACCCAATACCGGGCAACGCGATCAGGATCGAGACCGAGCACAGCAGCATCAAAACCCGTGCGAGCGGAGTTACCCCTTGGTAGGTTGAGCGGAAGTGCTCTGCCGCCAGCGAAGGAGGTTTTGGTGGTCTGAAATAGGGCACGGAGCTGGGCTTCCGTAAGGCTCTGTACACTTGAGTCCTTGTTAACGATCACTGCGATTTCATCGCCACCTTGGCCCAAGGTGGATAGAAATAGAGCGGCCGATAGAACTGAAATAAGGATCTGTTTTTTCATGGGACGATTCTCCTTTTGGTATGTAGATCCTTTATTATTACGTGCCGCATCCCCGCATATTCCCATTTTTACCAAGGTCATTGGCACTAGCCAATCAATGCGTGTAGGCCGCAGGGTATTCCCCCACGACCTACATGAACGGCTGTAAGGCCGGTTTTAGAAGCAGATACTTGTGCCGGGTCTGACTTCCGTACAACTTTTGTCGCTTGGACAATTGTCTTCGAATGGATCATCTGGACCACACAAGCCTATGCACTTGGGTAAATCAGGTGCGCCACAAACAGTTCCCGCCAAACATTCGCTCATCTCCGCGCAATCCGCATCAAAGTTTGGTTTTTCCTCTTCGGGGGCCGTCGCCCCACCAGCTCCCCCTGCAGGATCGTCCGGCATCGGCGTGATGCAAAGACCTACCTCAACCACTTGCCCTGGATCGCAAGGCTCATCAATTGTGCAACCGAGAACCACAAGTGCTCCAGCGAGTGCAGAAACCGTAACTAGCAATAACTTCGTTCGCATGATTTTTCCTCGCTTCATGGGCCTACCACCTGACCGCCCCGCACCTTCGCGATAATTTTAGTATTTCCACCAACAGCGCTGGCTGGCACGTAACCAATGGCTCCCTTTTTCGCACCAACGATCTTCACAATCAGGCTGGCGCTCGAAATATTTTTTGGTCCAGGGTTCCCCCCACGAATTTTTCGATCTACCCAATAACGAGCAACACGATCGGGATCCAATCCCAAAACAGCGGCGTCAAAACCTCGCCTTGAACTATCAGAAGCGGGCAAATTAAGGGGAAGAGCTTTGCCCCCCGCCCACGATGTTTTTGTCGTCTGAAAGATGGGGCGCAATTCGGACTTCTTCATCTTACTTATGGAAACTCCTTTGTTTACGATAATAACGATATCTTCACCACCATAGGCCGAGGAGGTCATTGCGAGGGCGAGAAGGACCGTTGCGAACTTTGGTAAATGTCTCATCAAAATGCCAACACCAATCGAGCAAGAACCGAAGTTACGTTGTTGAAGCTTTCGTCCCCCGGTTTCTCGTGTTTCCAATTAAAGAAAATGGCGCGAGTGAACTGAGTTTTTAGTTGAGCTGAAGGGTTGAATCGAATATTTAATCCCGGCGCGATCATTGCGAGTCCGTCCGGCAGCTCCCAGTCTTGCTGCATCACCTCCCCATAAAAGTAGGGTTCAAGTCCCCACCAAGGCAACTGATACGCGACGAGTCCGTAGACGGACTTTCTCCAATAGTCGGCGTATTGCGCCCCCGGTATTGGTGAAGAAATTCCGACATTACGTCTTTTTCCTTCTTCGAATCGCCGCAATTGTGCGGTGGCTTCCGAGCGAATTCTTAGGTCGCCCACATCGACGCTTATATCGACGCCCATGATATTTTCGACATAAGCCTCCGATTCATAGTTGTTGAATGTGATGCTTTCTGTCACAGGCGGAGCCCCTGTAATATCGACAATTTTATCGGAAACTCGTCCGTGGTGGTAACTCGCCCCGAATTGGGAGCGCACGGTGCCCCCATCTTTCTTAGCGAAGAATCGACCACCAAATGCCTTGTCGTCGGTAAAATCAAGAGTGCTAATCTCTGTTCGTCCGTTGGTTAGCCAGGCTCGATAAGCAACCTCCCAGTCCCCCGCGAAGAAAGAACCTAACGCTTGCATTCCTGTCTGACGAACCGGGAAAAAGTTCTGCTGAATGAACTGCGGCATTGCCGAACTAATGAGAGTCGGCGAGCCATGATCTACATTCCAAATCCCAAAGGGAGTAAAGAAACTACCCGTCCGCAGTCGAAACTGTTGAAACCTCTTCCACTCTATCCAAGCGCGCTCAATTACGGTGTAACCTCCCCACAGTCGCGCATTCAGTTGCGTCGCATGGGGATCAAATTGGCTGGTGTTGGTGCGTTTAAAGTTTTTCCCAGTGATACCGCCAAACTCTTCGATATCGCCGTGGGGGGCATTGGTAAAACGAATCTCAGCGAGGGCCCGCCAATCAGGATGGGGGTTAAAGTCAAAGTAGAGGTCGATATTGCCGACTACGAACGTCGAAGCATTCGTGTCGAAAGTAGCAGCTACAATCGATTCGTCGTTCACCCAACTACGCTGAAACCCCATATCCATGAAGCCGTAAAGCCGGAAGAGATCTTGCTCAACATCTAAAGCTTCATCACCCCCTAAAAGTGCGGCCATCTCAGCCTCTTCTTGGGCAGCTTGCAGGGCAACAACGGCTTCTTTTAGCTCCGCAATTTCCTGCGCCTGTTCGCTGTCTTCCGGTGGAGCAGGAAGGGGAGCGGTTGCGCTTGGGGGCGTTTCTTCAGAAGGCCCCTGCTCCGCAGTGTCTCCGGTTGTTTCCCCCTCAGTCGACGGGCCATCACCTTCTGGTGCGGTCGCCTCTGTCGCATTTTCAGCTGGCGTCTCTTCCGCGGTAACGGGTTGTGCCTGAGCGTAGTTAGGAACTACTAACGCCCATACAGCGAGAGCTGTACCACAGAAGCGGCTAGGGTGGGCTTCTATCAATTTCATTGTTCGCTTCACGGGGATTGCCTCCGGTCCTTCTATTCACCAATAACAGATTGGCGTATCGTCTCTGCTCATGGACGAGCGTGGCATCACGATTGCACCAACCCGTCAGGCTGTGAGAACGGCAACCACGCAAGGCTAGTGCAGAGCAACTGACTGCAGATTTCGCAAATATCTCCGAAAAGTCTCAGAATCATATGGACGGACCGAGTTCCTGCGACGAGGGCGCCATCAAGCGGGTCGCCCTACGACATAATATGGGCCCACAGCTAGCAGGGGAGGGGGCCGCCCTGGAACTTAACGCATCACGGGCGACACACGAACTGCCCCTGCACTTCTTGACAGGTGGAAAGCGTGGGACACTCATTTTCGAAAGCGTCACCGGGACCACACAGGGCCACACAAATCGCAACGAGAGGCAGGGCGCAAGTGGTGCCTCCTCTGCACTCGGCGCCATCAACAGTGCAAACGGCTCCAACGTTGGGCATCTCCGTGGGAGAGGTAGCCTCCCCATGATCTTCATCAATATGGTCATCGTCCCCACTGTGACCAGCACCGCCCCCTTGACCACCCTCGGGCAAACAATAACCGTGATGAAATTCTTGCCCAGCATCGCAGGGCTCTGAGATTTTACACCCAGAGACAGCATAACCTGAAGCGAGGGCAGTGAGGGCCAGTAGGGCTCTAATAATGTTCTTGTTCATGGAGTGATGGACCTCAAAAAGCGAGTACAATGCGAGCTAGGGCTGAAGTGACGTCATTCAGCCCTTTTTCACTATGACTCTCCTGTTTCCAATTGAAGAACTTGGCGGCGGTTACCTGCAATTTTAACGTTGCAGCGGGCGTAAATCGCACGTTGAGTCCTGGGGAGAGCATGACCAAACCATCGGGCAGCTCCCATTCTTGTTGCACTACCTCCCCATAAAGATAGGGCTCTAGGCCCCACCACGGCAGTTGTTGAGCGATAAGAAGATAGCCTGAATACCTCCATGAATCAGCTCTCAATGCGCCCGGCTCAGCTCCCAATCCGACGGAGGGGCGTTTACCTTCTTCGTATTGCCGCAATTGAGCCGTTCCCTCGGCGCGAATTCTCGTATCGTAAATATCGAAGCTCAGATCGGCTCCAATGATATTCTCGGTGTACGCCCATGTCTCTTTTGAATCGAAAAGAATGTCCTCGGTAATCGGGGGAGCGCTCGTGATGTTCACAACTTTATCAGCAACTCGCCCATGATGAAAACTTGCTCCCGCCTGGTACCGAACCGTACCTGTTTCACGACGGACGAAGGTACGGGCACCAAACGCTTTATCGTCGGTAAAGTCGAGATTGCTCAGCTCATTTCGTCCATTGGAAAGCCATGCGCGATAGGCATATTCGTGTTTGCCATGAAAGAAGGAGCCTAAGGCTTGCACCCCTGTTTGACGTACAGGAAAATAGAGCTGCTGAATGAATTGAGGCATGGCAGTGCTGATCAGTGTGGGGGAGCCATGGTCGACATTCCATATTCCCCAGGGAGTAAAAAAGCTGCCGGTTCTTAGCTGAAATGCTTGATATTTCTTCCACTCTACCCACGCCCGCTCGATCACCGTAGAACCGCCCCACATGGGAGCATTGAGCGCTGTGCCGTGAGGATCGTATTGTTGCGTGCTTACCCGCTCAAATTCTTTCCCGGTGATGCCTCCAAACTCCTTAATTCTGCCGTGAGGAGCCCCCGTAAAACGTATTTCGGCGAGGGCTCGCCAATCATCATCGGGATTGAAGTCGAAGTAGAGATCGATATTGCCCACGGCAAAGGTTGTGGCATTCGTATTGAAGAGTGCTGCGACGGTAGCTCTTTCGTCGACCCAGGAACGCTGTACACCCATATCCATGAAACCGTAGAGGCGAAAAATCTCAGTCTCGGGCTCATGGAGAGCCTCCTCATCAAGAAGCAGCGCCATTTCCTCTTCGGACTGACGTCGCTCCGACTCAGCGGCATTTTCCTCTTTGAGGCGCACCACAGTCTCTTCAAGTTTCTCCAATCGCCCGGCCATCTTCAGTAGGAGCTCGGTTTGTTGGGCATCGTTTCCCACGGATTCCGCAGGCGTATTGGCTGAGTCGTCCAAGCCCTTCTCTACCTGAGCGACACTCTGCGCTGCCGGTACTTTTTCTGCGGCAGGCTCCTGAGCGAAAACGTTGTCGGGAGCAAGGCAACCGAGGAGCGCTGCGCACAGGATGTTTGGTGGCACAAACTTGATTCTTTTAGCCATTTTGCCCATTCGATTCAGCTTGGAGATTGCGTGCTCGCCTCACGATGATTCGTGGGTCTCCCAAATTACTCCAATATTTCTTCGGAGAGGAGACTTAAATCAAATTTACAATGAAAGCTTCCGGAATCGACGGAATTTAGTCAGTGAATGAAAAAATCGCTCAACGGAGCTTCTCTCGGGCCGACACCACTAACTATGGGCGAAGCTATTCATTGCAAGAACGGGAACTTGAATAAGAACATGCACTTGTGGGGGGCAGCCTTCGGAGGCTTGACCATTTTAGCCGCGTGCGAGGGCCCACCTCCTCCATCAAGGGAAACTTCAAATCCATTGGCGAACACCTGGGGTTCAACGGACAATGACGAGGCCAAAACTCCATCTGTGGGGCCCAACCCCTGGTTGGCGGAGCCTGTTCCATCCGAAACGGCCCCTCAGACCTCGCCAATCTCCCCAGGAGCGGGAGGAGTGGGGGCGGAGAGTTCCGTTAAAATGCCCGAGATAGTATCCGTGGTCCCCACTCCCGTCGCTTCGATTCCAATGGAACTTCAGCTGGTGGAGTATCTTGAAGGCACGGGCTCGGACAAACGCCTCACCCTCTTGAATAGTGGTAATGGCGCTTTAGAAGAATGCAGGATTCACTTTTATAGCAATGGTTCACTTTCAGCACGGAGATCACTTTCTTTAGACCGAATAGAACCCGGAGCTTCCCTCGTGCTTTGTACGGAAAAGGCGTGGGATCCATCCTGTCAGCAAAAAATTGGAGGCTCGCCATTCAATGGCAACGATGCCTTGGTGGTACGCTGCGGCGATTCCATTCTGGACTCTTTGGGCCGGGTCGGAGAGGATCCGGGGTTAGCTTGGAGTTCGTCGACCGGTTTGAGCACCCGGGACTCCCAACTGATTCGATGCTTTGGGCCGGATAGAGTGGTGAACGATGAATATTTGGTTGAGGGTCAATGGCGGCGAACCTCTCAATGGTTAGCGACAAAAAAAAAGCCCCTCACCGGTTGCGAGTCTGTCGATGGACAAGTCTCTCAAGCAGGAGGGGCGCAGGGGAACGAGTAATTAAGCTACTTGAGCGCCATTGGACGCAGCCTCTCCCTTGCTTTCGTCAATACCCCTCGTCTCACCAAGCACCTCGCTACGGGCTTTGGCGCGATCGTTCACCTTGACGCTGACAAGACGCGAAACGCCAGGCTCTCCCATGGTTACACCATAGAGAACATCGACGCTTTGCATTGTTTTACGAATGTGGGTGATCAGAATGAACTGAGACTTACCCGTCATGCTGCGAATCGCATCGTTGTAGCGAGCCACATTAGCTTCATCGAGAGGAGCATCTACCTCATCAAGCACACAGAAGGGGGACGGACGATGCTGAAAAATGGCGAAGATCAAACTAACTGCGGTAAGAGCCTTCTCGCCGCCGGACATCAACTCGATGTTCGCCAGCTTTTTCCCTGGAGGCTGGGCTATAATATCCACACCGGTGGTCAGCAAGTCCTCAGGGTCGGTCAAACGCAGCTCGGCACGTCCGCCACGAAAGTTCTTTGCAAAGGATTTCTTGAAGAGCTCATTGACGATATCAAATGTCTCACGGAATCTATTGCGACTTTCCTTGTCCATGTGCTTGATGGCCTTTTCAAGCTCAAGCAAAGCTTTCTCGATATCGACTTTTTGATCGTAAAGTTCATGAAAACGCTTTTGCGCCTCTTCGTACTCTCGCGCAGCATCTAAATTCACAGGACCGAGACGATCAATCAAGCGGCTAACCTCGCTCATACGCTTCTGCTGTTCCTCGGTTGGAGGCATGCGAAGATGGTAGTCTCCCACAACCCGTCGTAGGTCGAGGCCGCGAAATTTCTCACTGACCGAATTGAGCAGATGCTCCCTGCCAATTTCGATGCGTTGAAGAGCGAGCTCATCGTCGCGAATATTGCTTTCTAGCTCGGCCTGAACAATACGGAAGTCGCGTAACTGTCCCTCACACGAAGCGAGAATTGCTCGTGTGTCGTCTAATTGTCCGCGGGCAATCTCCAATTCTTCATGAGCAATTGTCGAGCGAGTGCTCGCATCAATACGAGCTTCACGGCAAAGCATGATCTTTGCGGCTACTTCTCCAATGCCTTGAGAGGACTCCAAAATTTCGTTTGAAAGGCGAGTCCGTCGCTCGGAAAGATCGAGACGCTGAGAAGCAATACGCTCTAACGATTGACGAACCGCTTGAGTTTGCTCTTTTACCTGAGCCAGGCGTACTTTTCTCTCAGTAACAAGAGATGCTTGCACCGAAACTCGCTCCCGCCAATGAGCTAATTTGAGTTCGGCTTCGCCAGCTAATGCCTCCGATTGTTCCATACGGGCGAGGGCGCCGTCTAACTCAAGGGTACACTCGGCCTCTGAAAGCCCGGCCTCCTGCTGGGAATTTCCCAAGTCGATCCACTCACTTTCAATCGTCTCTTGACGACGGGTGACTCGCTCAAGATCGGCTATTGTTTGAGTTAGGTCTTTTTGCGCAGAAACATGAGCGATCGCCCCTTCGTGAGCCTCTTGTCGAGCCCGCTCCAAGGATGTCTCCAGCTCAGTGAGCCGAGCACGCAGCAAGTTATGAGCCTCGCTGCGCTCCTCGTAGGTAATGGAGAGCCCGGCGATATCGTCCGCCAAAGTGTGCATCTCGCGTTTCTGCTCGACCATTCCAGCTGCCACGTCATCGCCACTGCCGCCGCTGATTACGCCTTCAGGACGGGCAACCGTGCCATCTAGAGAGACTGCCGTCGCGCCTGGATTGTTTTGCACATAAGAAACGGCCGCTTGAGCCGACTCGGCCAACACCGCATCTCCCACGAGAGATTGTACGAGACCAATATCGGAAGCGTCGTAGATTAGTTCATCACAGAGCTTGCCAATGATGCCTTCGGCCGCCTCCAAGGGAAGGGCCGCTGGTACATGTGAGGGGTGACGAGGAACAATATGGCCGCGACCTCGCTTGCTCGCTTTTAGCTCCTCCAGAAGAGCCAGACCTTTTTCGGGATCTTCGACCACTACAAATTGCAGCCGCTCTCCCAATAGACCAGCAAAGGCCGCGGTGAGCTCGGATGGAGCCTCAATTCGGTCTGCAACCAATCCTAGAACAGCGTCGTCGCCACGGGTAAGAAGAGCACGGGCGCCTGCGCCCACTCCTTCAAGACGACGGTGTAGATCTTCAAGCACCCGCAAACGATTGCGTTTCATGCCCAAGTCATTTTTTAACGTGTCAACGGTCTTTTCCGAATCGAGGCGCTGACTTCGAAGTTCTGAGAGCTCAGTCTCTAGACTGCCTCGTTCTTCTTCGGTGAGCTTCTTACCGCTCATCGCCTCAGCCACTGCATTTTCTAGCGCGCTACGCTTGCCACCAAGGGCTTCGCGCTCACCTACAATCGTTTCCTTTTCGGAAAGAAGTGCGTCCAAACGTGTTTGAGCGTCGAGACGTCGGGCCGCCAAACCATCAAGTCTGGCCTCCCCGGACGCAGCCTGAGTCTTTGCATCGCCCAGTTGTCGACGCAAAGAGTCCAGTTCGTCTGCAGCGTCAGTCTCCTGCTCCCGTAATTCTTCAAGAGCGTCGTCTTCACTGGCAGCATCGTCTTGGCGAGCTCCCTCGTCTTGAGTGAGTGACTCCATTCGTTGAAAGAGTTCTTCGCTCTCTTTGGCCAGACTATCAATTCGGCCTGCGGCCTCCTCGTATTCTAAACTGGCGGAAGAATGACGTTGTTCAAGATGATGGATTCTGTCTCTTGCTCGCTGATTCTCGGACTTGAGGGTGCTGACCTCATTGTCGGCCGCAAAGGCTCGTTTCGACGAATCATCAGTACGCGCTTCAATTTCGGCAGAGGCGGTACGAGCCTGAGCAAGGCCGGTATCAGACGCCTCCAGCTCGGCATGCAGCTGCCTCAGCTTTTCCTGGCCTTCTTCCATTGCCATGCGATGAACTTGCTCGACCACAATCATCTCAAGCAATTGATGACTCGCATCATGAAGAACTAGGTCTTCGTGCTCTTGACGGTAAGACCTATAACGCTCCGCCTTGGCAACCTGTCGTTGTAGGGAGGCACTTGTTCGCTCAATCTCCGAGACAATATCGTGCACTCGCGCCAGGTTCTGACGGGTGAGCTCCATCTTGCGTGACGCCTGCTTACGTCGTTGCTTGTATTTGGTCACCCCCGCGGCTTCTTCAATAAAGAGTCGACGGTCTTCTGGTCGGGCAGAAACGATCTGGCCAATTCTGCCCTGCTCGACGATAGAATACGCCTTGGTTCCCACGCCGGTACCAAGAAAGAGATCTGTGATATCCCGCAGGCGCACCTGAATCTTATTGATGCGGTATTCGCTTGTCCCATCACGAAACAAACGCCGGGTGATCGCAATTTCTGGATACTCTCTGTACTCAATCGGAAGGCTCTCAGCGTAACTGGGATCGGTGTTGTCAAAGGTAATTGTCACCTCAGCCAAGCCTGCAGCCGCACGTCCTTCGGACCCATTGAAGATCACATCTTCCATCGAACGCCCGCGCAGATGTTTTGCGCTCTGTTCACCCATGCACCAACGAATGGCGTCCACTACATTGGACTTGCCGCAACCGTTGGGACCAACGATGCCAATGACGTCATGATCGAAGTGAATGGAGGTACGCTCCACAAATGATTTGAATCCGCAGATCTCGAGCTTCTTGATGTGCATCTAGAACCCCTCTTGACTCATCCTCGCACTGCTCTGGTGGAATGTCCTCCCGTGGAGGCGCATTCTCAAGCGAAGATACGAAAAAGCCGTATAGAGAATTGAATGACAGGGCAGGGAGCGTCACCGCACGTCATGTATGGTAACTACCTGCAACGTGAATCTACGCCTCAGCAGGATTTCATACAAGCCCCAAATGCGAGGAACAAGTCTATCTCTATGTTTTTACAAGTTTAAAACAGATGCTTCTGGAATTGCATCTGAAGAAGGGCGCTCCGGGTCAAACGGAACCCTGGGTTCGTCTGACCAGTAGAATGCACCCAAAAAGCAGAAGGGCCTTCGGGTCCCTTGACAATTTGACCCCCAAGCTCCACATCAGGGCGGGATACAAATAGATGACTTACGAGTACTTATGCAAAGCTTGCGAATTTCGTTGGGAAGCAGATCAAAGAATTTCTGAAGATCCTCTGAAGGATTGTCCTCAATGCGGCGAAGCCCAAGCTCAACGACAAATTTCTCGTGGTGGCGGCTTCATTCTAAAAGGAGGAGGCTGGTACTCCGACCTCTATAGTTCGACCCCTCCCGAGACAAAACCCGAAGAGGGCAATGCTTCAAGCGACGCCAGTTCTTCGACAGATTCTTCTTCGACCACTGACAATCCCTCCAAGGAATCGACAGCGTCGCCGACTTCAGCAGCAACCGCGGCTTCTACAACGCCCAAGACTGAGACCAGTAAGAGCTCCAGTGGAGCAAGCGCCTCAGCCGACTGAGTGCTTGCCCGCGTCGGGGCTTGCTCGCTTTGGAGTGAATAAAAGAGTCTCGTGGAGGGTATTTGTGGCAAAAAAAGGCTATTTTGACGCCAATTATGCCACGGCTAGGTCCGACTGAGCAAGTTGGCTAGACTGAGGTGTGTCTCTCTACCAACCCACCCATCAGATAGTTGTTACAGTTCTCGGTGCGGGAACAATGGGAGCTGCCATTGCTGCCCATTTCGCTGGAGCTGGTTGTAAAACCCATTTGCTTGATCTCGTACCTCCAGGGGCTGACGCCTCCCAACGTTCGAGTATCGCTCAGGGTGCCCTGAAACTATTAGGAAAGAGTAATCCCCCGGCGCTGATGCAAAAGAGCGTGCTTCAACGGATTCATCCGGGAAATTTGGAGGATGATTTAGCGGCTGCTGTTGGGGAAAGTTCCCTCATCCTGGAAGCGGTTGTGGAGCGTCTCTCGGTCAAAGTGGAGCTTTTTCAGAAAGTAGCAAGACACGCTTCTGCCTCTGCAATCTTAGCAACGAACACCTCTGGAATTCCAATTGATGCCATTGCACAAAGTCTTCCCACGAATGTTCAAGAGCGCTTCTTAGGTCTTCACTTTTTTAACCCCCCACGGTGGATGCATTTGTTGGAGGTGATAGCCGGGTCAAAGACGTTGCCCTCGGTTGTCGAAGAAGCCTCTGCGTTTTGTGATGTTGCTCTTGGTAAGGGTATTGTTCCCTGCAAGGACACTCCGAACTTCATAGGCAATCGGGTGGGTATCGCAGAGATGCTCCTCACTTTTTCTGCGGCAAAAGAACAAGGTTTAAGCGTCGAAGAAATCGATTTTCTCAACGGGCCACTTCTAGGACGACCCCGTACCGGTAGTTGTCGCCTAGCGGATATGGTCGGCCTGGACATTCTGCAACATGTAGTTGCCAATCTGCAAAACGGTCTTTCGGCTGATTCGAGTTCCTCGAATTTCGATCCACTCTATTCAATGATGAAAACGCCCGAGAGCGTGGCACAACTGATCAAAGACGGCCGCCTGGGAGATAAAACGGGAAGCGGTTTTTACAAGAAGTCACGCAACCAGGAGGGCAAGCGTCAAATTCTGTCTCTTGATTTAGACACCTTGCAATACCGAGCGCGTATCGAACCCGCCTTTGCGGATCTCACCTTACTATTGAAGTCTCGCCCCCTTGAAGAGCGAGTACAAAGTGCCCTAGCCGCCGAGGGTAAGGCTGGTAAATTTCTTAGAGACGTCTATCTCCCTCTCTTCAATTACGTGGTGGGACTAATAGGAGACGTAAGTGAAACACCCCAGGAGATTGATGATGCGATGCGATGGGGGTACGGCTGGCAGCTAGGACCATTTCAATTACTCGATGCTGCTGACCCTTCATGGGTCATTCGCGAATTACACAAGAGGGAAGTAGCCCCGGCCCCAGCCCTTTTGGCCCTAGTCAAAGACGAAGCCAATACGTCTCGTTTCTATCAATGTACTAACGGGGTGCCATCAGTCTGGAACCCCAAGACGGGTAAGAGGTCAATTCGTCAACCAAAAGGCGCTCTATTTCTGCGCCAATTGCCACTCGAATCAGTCATTGCAAAGAATGAGAGCGCGCGTCTGATGGATCTTGGCGACGGAATCGCATGTCTCGAATTTCGCTCCAAGGCCAATATTTTAGATGAAGGCGTCGTTCGACTGATAGGTGAAGCCCCCCAATTGCTCCATGCAAAAGGTTATCGAGGCATGGTATTGGGAAACCAGGCTGAACATTTTTGTCGCGGAGCCAACCTGAAGCATATAGGCGCACTCATTGAGCGAGGGAAGTTGGAGCAAGTAGAGCTAGCTGTAAAACAGCTTCAGGATGTTTTCATGAACTTACGTCACGGGCCGATCCCTGTAGTGGCTGCCCCCCTGGGACAAACCTTTGGTGGAGGAACAGAAGCGTGTCTGCATTGTGCAGAAATTCAGGCAGGGGCTGATCTCTTCATGGGCTTGGTCGAAGTGGGAGTGGGTGTTTTGCCAGCAGGTGGCGGGCTGAAAGAAATTGCTCGCCGAGCTTCTGCATGGGCTGCCGAAGTACAGGGCCAAGATCCTTACCCATGGGTCAAGCGAGGGTTTGAGGCAGTTGCCACTGCAAAAGTCTCCACCTCTGCATTTGAAGCTCGTGAGACTGGTTGGCTGAGCGCTCGAGACGGCATCACTTTTCATCGTTCGCGCATCATCAGTGATGCAAAGAAGAGAGCTGTTGCGCTCGCCGAGCGCGGGTGGATACCGCCAGATAGAAATGAAGAAATTGCCCTAATCGGCGCAAGCGGCGGAGCGAATCTGATGATGGGTGTGCAACTTTTTGAGTGGGGTGGCTATGCCTCAGCTCATGATAAACTAATTGGTCAAAAAATCGTGCACGTACTCTCCGGTGGCATGGGGGCTACTCAATCGACAAGTCACGCTCAACATCTCCTCGATCTAGAGAGAGAGGCATTTGTCTCCCTTTGCGGCGAGAAAAAAACTCTCGCTCGCATTCAACATATGTTGCAAACCAAAAAGCCCCTAAGGAACTAATTCGATGAAGAATCTCAGAAGTGCCGTATTGGTGGCGGCCCGACGAACCGCGGTAGCGAAGTCTGGCCGGGGCAGCCTAAAAAATACTCGTCCCGACGAATTCGCAGCACAAGCCCTCACCAAGATTTTGCAAGACGTACAAGTTCCAAAGGACTTGGTGGAGGACGTCTTGGTCGGGTGCGCTCTACCCGAAGGGGCACAAGGACTCAATATCGGCCGCAACATCGCGTTGCATGCTGGCTTACCCGACGCAGTGCCGGGGGCAACCGTCAATCGCTACTGCGCCTCGGGGCTGCAAACCATCTCCATCATTGCCGAGAGAATCATGGTGGGTGCCATCGATATTGGCATTGCCGGGGGAGTAGAATCCATGAGTTCAGTACCGATGGGCGGGCACGTGACCCAACTACATCCCGCAATTGTCGCCCAAAGGCCCGAAATATATATCAATATGGGCCTGACGGCGGAAAATGTAGCGCGAGAATTCAAAGTTTCCCGTGAAGATCAAGATGCCTTCTCCCTTGAGAGTCATCGCCGTGCTTTAGCCGCCCTAGCCAACGGAAAATTTATTGAGGAAATTGTTCCCATCACTACCACTGAGGGCACTATTTTTAACCAAGACGAGGGGCCGCGGGCGTCTTCTCTTGAGGCGTTGGCAAAGCTCCGACCCGTTTTCTCGGCTCGGGGCTCTGTGACCGCCGGAAACTCGTCCCAAACGAGTGATGGGGCCGCCTTCAGCGTGTTGATGAGCGAAGAAAAAGCTCATGCACTCGGCCTGGAGCCCATCGCACGGTACGTAGGCTACGCCGTCACCGGAGTGGCTCCCGAACTCATGGGCATCGGTCCTGTGAGCGCCATTAGGCAAGTGCTCAAGCAAACAGGCCTGAGTCTGTCAGATATTGATGTGATTGAATTGAATGAGGCATTCGCCTCGCAAGCATTAGCGGTTTGTAGAGAGTTGGATCTCGATCCCACAATCGTCAATCCTCATGGGGGAGCCATTGCATTGGGTCATCCGTTGGGATGCACCGGAGCGAAACTGACGGCAACCGCCCTTCATGAACTGAGGCGCAAAAAGGGTAAGTACGCATTGGTCTCTATGTGTATTGGCGGAGGCATGGGAGCCGCAGGTATTTTTGAAAGAGTGTGATTGAATGTGATTCAGGAATTGGAAGAATGACTGTGCCACTCTTTCAATTCCTTGATCACCTCAGGACATTCGCTCGTTTGCAGTGATTCCAAGGCCGCTCGGGCTTCGGGCAGATCATGTACGAAGCCCAGCTGCCCTAGCGCCCAGGCACAATGGCTCCTCACAAGGGCAGAGGAATGCTCGATTGCCGCTAGTCTTAGTGGCTCGATTGCCTCCGCACTGGCGCTATTGCCCAACGCCACCGCGGCATTGCGAGCCAATTGGTGCCGGGAAACCCGACGAAGGGCAGTTTTTGCGACGAATCGTCGGTAACGACTCGAACCAAGCTCTAAGAGTTCAATGAGTTGAGGAGCCCGTAAATGTGGCTGAGGATCAAGGGCCGAACTCGATTCGCGCGGCTTTTTACTCCTATTGTAGGGGCAGCTACTCTGACAGAGATCGCAGCCAAAAACGTGGTTTCCCAGGTGGGGTCGCAACTGTCTAGCAATAGGGTCTCGTGATTCAATTGTTATAAACGAAATGCATTTTCTGGCGTCAAGAATATATTCGCCCACGAAAGCGTCTGTGGGGCAAGCGTCCAGGCAAGCTGTACATGAGCCGCAGCCAGCAGCAACACTGAGTTCAGGCAGTTCAAGGGCCACATCGACAAAAAGCTCGCCCAAGAGAAAATGGCTGCCGGCCCCAGGGGTGATGCAGAGGGTGTTTTTTCCAATGAACGCGAAGCCCGCGCGCACGGCCATGTCGCGCTCAAGAACCGGCGCCGTGTCCACACAGGCTCGTGCTAAAAGAGGCCGACCCAATAGCTGAGCAATTTGATCAGCTAGGAGCAAAAGGCGCTCCTTCATCACAACATGATAGTCTAGCCCCTGAGCGTATTGGGCAATTTTACCCTGCATGCTTTGCTGATGTCTTGCCCCTTGAGGAGTGGACAGCGGTGGAGGGTAGGGAAGCGCAACGCAGATTGCGCACTGAGCCTCCTTCATTTGAGATTTCGGGGCAACGCGCTCTAGACGTCCGTCGTCATCCCGCCTTGCAAGGTAATTCATCGTGCCAGCGAACCCCCGCGACAAAAACTCCTCCATCCCCAACTCTTGGTCGGTCATGGGCTCC
>Ga0256845_1001643_pt1 | contig 17536 bp, 7 predicted proteins | sample RiftiametaG_FD_189101 | JGI IMG/M metagenome (GOLD analysis project Ga0256845, IMG submission 189101) | Tube worm associated microbial communities from hydrothermal vent at the East Pacific Rise, Pacific Ocean - Riftia | ecosystem: Host-associated > Annelida > Integument > Unclassified ...
TCGGACGTTTTAAACTCGAACACTGGATTGAGGACTGGGTGCAGGAATTGCGGGCAGGAGAAGCGGTGGTTATCGAGGAAAAACTGACCTGGATTGATCGGGTTGGACGCGGCCGTGAGGCGGTACGTGACATTGTCGGCAAGGTCTGGATGTATGTGGTCGCAGGAATTTGTGTTGGCGCTTTGATTCACGGGTATGTACCGGAAACATTTATGGCTTCGATCATGGGAAAAGATGCATGGTGGTCAGTTCCTGCAGCCGTGGTTGTTGGTATCCCGATGTACTCAAATGCAGCAGGTATTGTGCCGATTGTTGAGGCTCTGCTGGGAAAAGGTGCGGCCCTGGGAACGGTTCTGGCCTTTATGATGAGTGTTATAGCGCTCTCTTTACCCGAAATGGTAATTTTGCGTAAAGTACTAAAACCTAAACTTATCGCCGTTTTTATTGGTGTGGTTGGTACAGGGATTCTATTTACCGGCTATCTGTTTAATCTGGTGATTTAGAAAAAGTATATCTGGAGAAGATTATGGAAATTAAAGTATGTGGTCCGGGCTGTGCGTCATGTGAACAGGCGCAAAAAACAGTTGAAGCCGCCGTTAGTGCTAAAGGTGTTGAAGCAACAGTTACAAAGGTGACGGATTTTCAGGAGATTGCTCAAATGGGTATTTTTTCAACTCCGGCTGTGGTTGTTGACGGCGACGTGAAATGTGTCGGCAGGGCACCCAAACAGGCTGAAGTTGAAGAGTGGATTCGTTAAATCCGTTAACCTGCTTTTGCGCAACCATATTTATTTAGGTTTTGTTTAAGCTTATCCATCCACCGATAATATCCTTGTCTTGGATGGCACGCCGGTTTTACCGTTTTCAGCACTATAGAGAACACGGTATTGCACCCTGCCCGACCGTGGTGGATTTGCGTCGATAAACTGGGTGCTGTTTCTGATATTATCAGCAACAGTAACCCACGGCCCTTTTTCATTTTCCCGGCGATGGATGGATGCCAGCAGTTGGCGAGGAGGTTCTTTAAAATCAATTACAATATGAGGAAACGGTTTGGGTTTGAATGTGACATCCGGTTTGCCGGGCTGGGGGATATCCGGGGCACCAACTTTAATGTAGAGTTTATTTGACGGCTCACTTCTTCTCTTGTCTTTACCAATTGCCAGGAGTTGATACCAGTAATCTTCACCTGGCGTCACCCTTTTATCTTCAAACTTGGTTTTATCTCCGCTAATGAGATCACTTATAATCAATCCCTTTTTATCCCGGCGGCTGATGCCTCTTATAACCAGAAACTTGGCTGTTCGTTCCACCGGTGCCGATTTCATAAATTTAAGGGTGACAACACCTTTGTTACTGGCAATATCTTGTATATAGGGTGGAGGAATATGGGGTTTACCAAGCAGGGTAATGTTAAGTTCTTTACTGGGTTTGCTTTTCTTATTATCAAAAGCGACCGCAATAACCCTGTAACTGAATTCACCAAAGTCCTCCAGATCTATCTTGTCTGCAAAACTTGAAATCGTAAGAGGAATACCATTCAACAGGCGCCATTTCTTAGCACCTTTGGGCCGTTTTTCAACAATATATCCGGCAACCGGCATGGCCATGGGTTCCCATGATAAATAAACCCGGGTAGGTTTTACTTGTGCCTGAAATTTTTGGGGTGGCTTTGGCCTGCCACCGGTTTGGGGGATACCTGTAACACTAAAAGAGGGCGCGCCTACTCGGCCTCTTGAATTGACTGAACGGATTCTGTAGTAATAAGTTAATCCGGGGATCAGATCTTCTTTGTCAATAAATTCGAGCTGAGAAGTTGGGATAGGCTTAACATTCAACGGCTGGTAACGACGATTCATGTTTCTTGAGCGTTCAATCACATAGCCTGCGGTAAAAGGGTTTTGATTTTTTTCCCAGGAGAGTTTTATTTTATTTTTCCGGCCTTCAACTGTTAGTCCATTGGGTGGCCACAGAGCCTGTGGGTCAGGATTAAAAATAGAAATCTCCGCTGGTTTTGAATGCCGGCCAAAGATATCACGGGTGCTGACGCGATAGGTAAGTTTTTGTTCCGGTGGCGGCTGCTGATCAATAAACGCCGGTTTTTCAGCCTCTTTTTGCTCGCTGATGGATATGGGGCTGGGCGTCATATTCGTGGTGTTTCCCTCTTCATCAATACGTTCGACGCTGTAAGAAGTCAACATTGCAAGAGAGGATTTTTCCTGTTTGATTGTCCAGAAGAGAGAAAGGCCATTCTTGCCGGGCTCAGCCCTTAATGCAGTCGGCATAACCAGGGCTGGTGATGGCCGGGAGGTATCAAGAATATCACTTTCAAGGGTTGGCCCCTTAGCATGGCCATTCTCATCAAGACCGATTAGCCGGTATTGATGTTTGCCGGGGGCCACATTATGGAGAGTCCAGCCAAGGCCCATGGCTTTGAGTCGCTGGAAGTCATGAAAATTTTCAAATAAAAGAAAACTGCCCGCTTTTATTTTCAACTCTTTATCTTTGGAAACGACTATTTTGAATACCTTGTCGGCTATTGCAGCTCTCTCGTCAATTGTCAAATCGTTCTCCACCTCGGCTGCACCAGGAAGAAGGCTTTTAACCACCGTTGCACCACTCGGTATTTCCTTAAGACGCCAGCCATTGACGGGCCACAGATCAGGTCTTGCCATCCAGAAGAGATCAACCCGGCCATGACCATCGGTGACAGCAATGATCCCCCATTGTTTTTCTGCTGCTGATACTTGCGAAAGGCACACCAATGAAAAAAACAAAAGAACAAAGGTTAGGCAATATAAAAGAATTTTCCAATTTTTCATGATTTTCTCCATTGTAGCCTTATTTCAATTACCAAAATTTTAGTGTTGGGCACGTATAATGGTTCTCAATATTGGGGTTAAATTCAGGGGCTAGTTCTATACCAATATCAAACTTATAACAGGGGATTGATGATATATTAGTTGAAATCCCAAATTTTTCAGGATTGATTCCCATGCCGATATTCACACTGTGCCCCATACTTACACATCCCTTCCAGAACTTAAGGTCACCACAAGCGTTAACATTAAAAGAGGACTCCATAACGTGGGCAAACGTCCAGGACTTATAACTGCCGGAAAAATCAGTTGCCACTTTTCCATACAGCGAGGCGCAGTTGGCATGTTCTTTATCACACGGCTCGTTGCCAGTGGTAGCTACTCCAATATCAGCGCTTATCCCCGTTTGGAAACCATTAATTTCACTCCCTATTTCAAAATAGCCCAAGCCATTCAGCAGATAACCATCATTAAAGGGGTTGGCGAACAGGGAGATGCTAGCTTGTGGACCACTTTGTCGGCCTAAGGACAGATGCCAGTCACTTTTACTTACCCCAAATGAGACACTGTTCTTTTTTGTTAAAATTCTTAGAATACCCTCAATTGGTTCAAAATCTCCAAATATTGTTCCATAAAAAGAGTCAGCGGCTGCATTATATATATATTCACTTTTCTGATCCAAATCGTAACCTAAAACCTCGACTTTAGTCGTATCAAATCGATACACACTATCATCAGGTGCAACCGTAAGAATCCCATCTCCAGTAACAACACCATCTTCTAAAACCGATAGATCAATACCTGCTGAAAAAACCAGGCCAGCATCATTCGGACAAGCGGTTTCCTGTGTGCCTTCGGGTAAAGTCTCAGCAGGAAAATTATAGGCCATACCACCTTTAAAAGCGGTTATATACAGGTATGGTGGATAAACGGCTACTTTCTGATTAGGGAACTCTCCATAAGCCAGCCAATATGCATTATTATCATCCTTTTCTCCGAATCGAAGCGTCAAATCATATTTATTGCCTGTGGCAGTATTAAACAACTTAGTTGTCATGGTGCCTATAAACTCATCATTTGCGGTGCAACTGCTACCCGACCCCGCAGATCTCTGAGAATTGCCAGCTTTATAATGCAGATTTTTGATTGTAGACTTCATCACCGGAAGGCCAGGCGGAAACTGAAAGGACACCGGAGGTAAATCTTTAATAATCGGTCCTGCTGCCAGGATTTGATCGCCATTTTTTTCAGTAGAATAATCAATATTGACATCAGTGAAATTTTTAATCTTCGCCAAACTAAGCGTACCCGTGAGCGTAAAATCAAGGGCACCCTTTTGATTTTTTGTCTTAATAATTATTTTATTTAAAGTGGTAGGCGCTCCACCGATCCTGGCTGTTTCTGATATGTTAAGGGTTTTACTTGTTCTATCATTTGCAAATTGAGCCATTGAGAAAATATCAAAGAATATATCGTCCACCGGTACTATACTAATGGACTTTTTCCGGTCGAAAAACTCAAAGATGGTATCGGTATTGATTCCCCAGTTTTTTCTGAACTCGAAATTTTTAATCGACGAAGTCATGGAGAGAGCACCATATTCTTCATGGGGAACCTTATCTGTATGAAAATCAACAGAAACAGAGGCGTTCTCACCGGGTGCGTATGAGAGATGGGTATCGCCTCCTTCAAGGCGTACCCTGGGCCAGGCCATCTCCACAAACATACCTGTATATTCTGCCTCAAGTTTACTGGCCTCCACAACAATATCAATGGAATCCCAGCCTATTCGACCGTCTCCAAAGGCATGATCAAAGCCGGTGCCATGACTGCTGCCAAACAAACCTCCCTCCATAATGCCCCAGTTCTGCACATCAATTTTGACATTATTATCCAACTTAAAGGTATAAGGGTAGAGTGTGGCCGAACCGAGGTGGATGCCCACCCAGTTTGTGTTGCTTCCGTTAAAGTTTATCGTCCCCTTCGCACCACTCAGTGAACTTCCCTGCCGGTGACTGAGGTCGATGCGGACATCACTTGACTCGATATTAAATAGGGACCAGCCGATGCGGGTTAATCCCATGGTCTGACCGTCAATATACCAGTCGCCCTCCGGGGTAAGTGTTGCACTCAGCCCCGTCCAAAATGGGGAATTTTCTGAATCGACAAGCCGCAGGGTGGTATCTTTTACCTTCACATCAAATAAAGCATTTACCGCATCGCCTGCATCACCTTCCAACCGTCTCAATTTGACTTTCATGCCGGGCAGATCGTCCATTACAACAAAAGCGGTTGTTTTAAGGTGCCCCTGGGTTACCTCCAGTCCGGGAAGAAGATTAGATTCGGAGGCTGCCTGCCAGTTATTGAAATTTAGAGGCTGGTAAAATTCTTTAACCGAATAAGCTGTATCCGGTAATCTGTAAATCATAGTACCGCTGCCGCTGTAAAAATCACCTCGGCGTTGAACATCACTGGTATTAGTGATCAGAAAATAATCGCCAAAACTCTTCACCATAAAAAGAAAATTGCAGGTTGGATCATCATTTTGCATTGAAGTATATACTTCCGGCGGCGAGGTGACCTGGGAATCTACCATGCCGATTTTTGGCATCTCTACTGCTTGCTGCAGCGTGATATAGGAGCTGCTGCTTATCATTGAACTGTTACGAAACTGCATAGCCGCACTGTTCACCGTGGAACCGGTGGGGTCGCTAATAATCCTGGCGCTGACTACAACCTTATGACTGCCTGCTTCACTTACAGGGAGACCGGGTGAAGTATAAAGGTTTGAAGTCTTAATCGGCTCAGAATCCCATTCAGCCGGATTTTGGGGCAGTTCTTTTCGTAACGTGGAAGGCCCGATTTTGAGTTCCTCGTTTTGAAGAAGAACACCATCAACCCGCCATTCAAGACGGACATATCCCTGGCCATAGTAGTCCAGCCTTGCCCTGGCCCAGAGACCCGCATCGCAAGTGCTGACACTATTTTCAAATGTCAGCAATGATTGCTGCCCGGAAGAAACCATATCAGCTGCTGAACTTTGTTGTGTCAGCGCTATATCCCCTGAATTTGACGGAGAGTTTTTCTGCTGCGATTGGGGTGGTAGGTTATTATCGGAGGAGAGCGATACGATATTGATCGCCTTTAGATGCAGTGCACCTGTGGCGGCAATATCCTGGACAATTGTGATATCAACAGGGTTGCAGTAGACAAGAAACATCCGATCTGTATTATCGGTGTCAAGGTCATCGATGGCCTGAACAAAGATTCTGGCCTGGAACTGGCCGGGCGTTGTATAAACATGCTTGGCAAGAAAGGATAAATTGATGTCGCTTTGGAAATCGGGAACTCCAGAATTATTGTCCGTTCCGGGATCACCTCCCGCCCGTAAACGTTTCACTGTTCCATCGCCCCAATCAACAAAAACGTTATTAAAAATATATTGTGTACCGTTTCCGTTTGTAGGTGGCAGCCACCCTTTTCTACCATCCACATGCCATGGGCTGTTGTTCAGGGTGAATTTGCCTTGCAGGACAATTGTATCTCCGGGATACCAGGAATAATCATCGGTCTCCTGAGTCGAATCCATTTCTTTAGAGGCAGTCAGTTCACCATTGGCTTTTTCACAAGAGGTTCCAGTAGGCCTTTTGCCAAGTCGCAGATAACCAAAATCAGAGGTTTCCACCTGGATGGATTTTTTAGAAAAGATAGCGGTTCCGGTCGATGTGACACCACATATATTTACCTTTTTATATCCATTTACTCGCCAGAGTAACTGGATTACACCGGGATACTTCATTTTATAACAGGAAAGTGCTTCTTCGGCAGTCATGTAAGAAAAATAATCGCTGTAGAGCTTGGAATAGCACCCTTGGGCTGCGCCTGCAGATTTAGGCACAGATGATAAAGTGTTATCCGTTACAGCAACACCAGGTTGGTTTTTAACTGCCAAAATGCCTGAACTATTTGTAAGTTTAAGCTGATAGTCAAACAACTGCTTATAAAGATTCATAATCAGTTGAGGATCCGGCTTAAATGTTGTTATATTGGCTGTTGTTTTGATGGTAACACTCTTTAATACCTCCTCGCTCATGTTCAGAAATTGAATCTCAAACGATTCAGCCAACCCCGTTGTTTCCTCCTCCCATTCAAAGACGGTCTGGTCATCAAGAAGAGGCACTCCTTGGTTATAATAATATCCGGGTGTTGTCTCAACACCAATATTACCGATTGACCCACCAGCGGTGGCATTGCCGGTAGCTGTATACTCACCAGGTTTAAAGCCAAATCCTGACATTGGTTCTTTTAACTTAATTTTCCCCAGCTCCGCGGGGTTATCCTCTATCAAATCCTCGCATTTAACCTGATCGGGAACGGGCAGGCTCTGTGACTCAACGACCCAACCATAAAGTTGTGTATTATGACATGGGGGAGAGTTATTACTGCCATATAAAATGGTTTCCGGGCCAGTACATAATTGAACCGGAGCGCGACCCAGTTCAGCATTATCACTTAGCTTAATCTCTAGCTCCAGAGTGGTACTGTCTTTGAAAGTGGTCTGCGCAACTATCCCTGGTTTGAATCGAATCCAATGTTTTGGTGTAAAATCCCTGCCTCTAACAGTAACCGTATAGTCACTTCCCTGTTGCCATCTGTTAGGAGTCAGGCCGAAAAGCGTTAATAGTGGCAATGGTGCTTTTTTGAGAGCAAAATTACTTTTGTTTTTTCTTTTGAGTTGAGGAATATCTGGTGAAACGCGCGGTTTTTGAGGAAGAGAAGGAGGCAGTATGGAAGGAATAATCGGAATTTTCCGATCACTGATTATCTGTTTCTTTGGCGGAATAATTTTTAAAGAGTTCTTGACCAGGATTTTTTTTATCTGACTGTTATTATTATGGTTACTTTCTTTTGTTCTTTTATCGGGATTGACATAAATTTCTATTGTCTGCGATCCGGTTGGTTTTTGAATTGTGATATCAACAGAAACGCTGGCGCTTTCCTGTTTGGGAACCCGGCTGATCATTTTGAGATGACGTTTTCCTTGATAGGTAAATTTAACCAATACCTTGGAGGCTGTTTTTGAACCGAGATTGTAAATTGTGGCAGTTAATTTTACTTTTTCACCGATGAAAGGGGTTTTATTGCTGATATCGACACCACGGATTATTAGATCAGGTAGTTTAAGATTCCCAGGGGCTATCGTTATCGGCTTATCCTGGGCAGCAGGCCCGGTAATTTTTAACTCTGCTGATTTTTTCTGAATCAGTTCTTGGCGATGTAGTTTGAGAAGGTTCTGTTTAGCCTGGAGTTGACTGGGGAAAAAAAGCCCTCTCTTCTTTTTGCAACGCTGTTCTGAGAGGCGTAGCGTTTTGCCATCAGAATTACAGTACCCTTTTTGGTTTACACAAAATCGATTGGCTTGTTGTTTGTTTTCAAAAAATTTTCCGTGGTTTTTTAAGCATTTTTGTTTAGTAACCTGGGAAACTTTAAAACCGCTGCAACAATATCCGTTGCATTTTTGTACAGCCTCTTTTTTTTGGCGATAGAAGGTACCACGCTCTTTTTTGCATTTACCCACTGTGGATGTGCTGATTGTACCATTGTTGCAGCAAAATCCCCGATACCTGATGCATTGGTTTTCGGCGTCTCTTGCTTTACTAGAAAAAAGTCCTTTTATTTCCTTGCATTTTACCTCAGTGGTTTTACTTATCGTACCATCCACACAGCAAAATCCGGTGCACTTCGACGTTGCTTCTTTCTTGGTTGTGAAATAGATACCATGCAATCTTTGGCAGTTTTTTTTGGTTGAGGGTGAAGATTTTCCATCCTTGCAGCAATAGCCTTTTGGAATAATTTTTATAGGAGGTTTATTGACTGGATGTAATTTGTCTGATCCTTTTGGGGTAACAGGCCGTGGTTTAATTGTTTTTTCAGCCGCTATCGCCTGGCAAACTAAAAGGCTCAAGAAAAATGAGAAAATCACTGTTAAAGATAGATACTTTAATTTCATTTTCTACTCCTGTTTAACGTCAATAACGGTCTTGCGATAATTAACCTTCAGGCCACTTTGTAAAAAAACTACTCCAATATTTCGAAATTGCGATCTGGACTCTCTGCAGTCAATACATTTTCACGATTAACTCCCCTGATATGCCAGCTATAGCTTTTACCCGCTTTAAATTTCAGGCTGAGAATTTTTTCTGAAAGGAGATAAGTGCCTTGTTTGGTATAAGCGGTAAAAAGCGGTGTATCTCTATCTGTTTCGAAAAATTCAATAAGATATGTTGTAACCCGTGGCAGTTCTGTCCAGGAAAAAGTTTCTCCAGAAGTATCGAATTGCGTTCTATTTTCAGGTGTATTCAGGGTAATGGGAGCTACAAATTCCGCCCTTTTTGCTTCAACATGATAGATTGCCTCCGGAAGGTCAATTTTTTGTCGGGCTGATTCCGGTTCAGTGATAATAAACTGTAATCTGTGGGCGCCTTCGGAATAGGTCGGTAGTGGTGGAGCATGTGGCGTCTTTAAGGTGAGCATTTTGCCGTAAAATATGTTTTTTTGAACCCGTTGAATAATTCGCTCGTCAACCTTCCAATATCCTTTTAACGATCCTGCGCCATTGTAGTGTATTTCTATCATACCAGTCAGATTACGGGAATTTCGTTCAACTACAATAAGAGGACGATTATTCTGTTTAAAGAAGATTCGTAATTTGGTGATTCGCAGTTGACCGGCGGCAACTGTACGCATGTTGATTTTTGTCTCTCCCGAACCTGGTTTCAGATTTACGGCTTTAAACGTTCTGCGGTATATAATTTTGGATGTTCCAGAATTTTGCGCGGCCCGCAGCACATTATTGGATATTCGTATCTTTTCTGAACCGGACGGCTGAGGATTATTCAGATTAATATTCATTGGTTTGTGTACATAACCCAGTACTCTGCCGGCTGCAATAAATTCGCCCCGTGTTGAACGAATGGTCTCATTGATTTTAATGGTTGGTGATACCACCTGGAAGGTAATTCTTTGACTTGTTCCTCCTCCCCTGGTTGTTTCGATGACATTTGGTGTTACCTGAAGAGTAAGTACGCCGGGGTCAACAACAAGAGTGAGTTCCTGCGAGAAAGATGATCCGAATCGTGTGAGAACCCGGACGGTAAACGTAAATTCTCCTTTCTGGGTTGGAATTCCGGAAATAAGACCATTTTGTTGAAGTATTAGTCCGGGCGGTAGCTTGTGTTTGACAGTCCGGTATTTGTTCGATCTTGATCCCGGCAGGTTGTATCGATATTTTTCACCAACTATTCCATGGGGAAGACCTTTCGCCATATCTTTTAGAATGAGAATGGTCAGTGTTTCGGTGAGAGGTGTTCCCGGACCGGAAGTTGTGTTGATAATAGTTTGCCCTGTAATAGTGTACGTTCCGGGTTGACTGTATGAGTGGGTTGGAGAAAAAGAATGGGTTCCGGCTGAAGAATAAGTGGGCGAAGAAACTGTTGGGCTGCCATCGCCAAAATTTATTTGAAGTGACATTGCGCTTGCACCTATCGGCACTATCCCTGATAGTGTAGCAGTTACGGTTTGATTAGTCGCTGCTGCTGGCGGGTCCACACTGATTGTTGCATTACTTATTGTGGCGATCAGTGGAAGACAAAAACTGATCAAAAGAATATTCAATCTATTGAGTTTCATGATACCCTCCTCAAAATGAATGGGGGATTGCTGTGGAAAGTACCAGCATGAGCGTAGTTTCTGAAAATTTCGAGTTGTTGGGCTTATCTTCCTGTCGATTAAATTTGTATTCAAGGGCAACAGACGAATTTTCCAGCCACCACAGTTTTTCCATCTGGTAGTTCAGGCGACTGTAGAGTGCAGTGTTATTCATGTCGATGCTGTTGCTGTCAGTTTGGGTCCAGTCGTAGGTACCGCCAAATTCACATGTAACAATGTCTCTAAAAAAACCAACATATACATCGAGGGTCAAGGTGTTAGTTTCTGTTCTGATTTCAGTTGCCTGATCCAGGGAACTGTTGAACGACCAGGATGGTACGATTGAAAAAGAGGTATAGGTGTAGGAAGGTACAACTGAAAATGTGAAGAACTGGGTATCATAATCATATTTTTCCTTATCATCTTGCTCCGAATAACTTGACTGGAATTCCAGTGACCATGAGCTGTCGTTAAAACTAACGCAACCTGTCAGAGTGTTGGTTTCAAGTGTTGTGGGATCTGTATCAACAGGTTCATCTTCTGATTTTTGCCTGTTGTGTTCAAAGAGCAGGCTGATCGGGAATTTTTCCCAGCCGGAATATTGATAATCAAGCCCACCGGTAAAAGAGAATATTCTGGCATAGAGGCTGTTATCTTCGACGTTATCCCAGGAGTAGTTACTCAACATGCGAAGCGTATGCGCGGGATAGGTTGCGCCAATGTTGAAATCAAACCCGGCCCAGTCACGAATGATTGACTGGTTCCCGATTACTTCATATTGTGGACCGGAATATTTGTAGCTCAGGTCATAATCGTAAATCTCTGTAAGGCCGCCAATCCGAATCCTGTAGGCCTTGTCGTAAACTGTGTCGTCTTTTTCATCGGAGTCATGATCATAATTGATGGTGTCAAACTCAAAATCAGTGGTAAAGAGTTGAGAAAAGAAGTCGGTTGTCATTACGATCCCGGTTACATCACCTTTGCGTCCTCCCTCTTCATCAGACCAGTTGCCCATTGAGTTTTCATGTTCACCGCCTCTGGTGTAAATCCCCTTAATGGAGATCTGTTGATCGAAGAATTTTATTTTGGTCGATGCACCCATGATATGGTCATTGGCATTAAAACCAAAACCAAGGCCATCCGTTTTATATCCTGACTCTTTACTGAGGACACCAAAGCCACTAACTGTGATATTGCCAAAAGTAACATTGGCCTGGCCGCCACGACGTGTCAGGCTATCAACCGTGTTTTTCGATTGTTCTATGGTAGTGTCGCCTATTTCTATTTGAGCAGCAGTTTTTTTCCCCGTAAAATTGGAAGTCACAAGAAAATCAAGAAGACTGGCTCCTTTTACTTCGGGTTCCTGAACTTCTGCGTTCTGATCATAGTAGCGTATATTTACTTTCGCTGAAGATTTCCACCGCCCTTCTCGGATGTTTGATTCGCTGGAAAGATAGTTGTCAAAGGTAGTGAAAGGGGTATCGATTTCCGAGTCGAGAGCATCTTCCTCGCCAGGGGAGCTGCTTTTACTTTTGGCAAGCATTGATTTAAAGGTGGAGGAAAGCTGGTTATTGGTAGAGAGCTCCGCAAAATATTTATTCTGGCGGGAACTGAAAAACAGCTCTTTTCAACTAACACACCTTTCTCTGTGTATGCTGTTATGTAGAGAGTATGCTCGCCAGGTTTAAGAGGCGCAAGAGGGGTGTAGGAATAGACGCCATTTTTTTCTGTTACCAAGGCAGTGATATCGTTTCCATCAAGCAGAAAAAGCCGATCTTTTTCATGAAAGGTTAGTTGACTGCGAAAGATGATTTTTGGCTTTTTAGCAATAGCGACAGTACCTGGAAATGGAGAGAGTAAAACTAGATTTGTTTCAGGTTCTACCTGTCCAAGAAGGATTGTTGGAAATAATAGCACTATTGCCGTCAAGCGGTAGATACGAGCAAATGAAATAGTTGACAATTTCATGATAAGTAGTGAGCTCTATTGAAGTTCGTCTGAAAATCAGTTTGGCGAAATTGTAATAGGTAACAACATACAAATGATATACAAATGGCAATAATTATTGAAAATTGCAGAAATTATCACACTAATGAATTACTCGTTTGTTTTGAAATAGCTTTTATATCATGACTTATCCTGGATAATTTCAGTTAATTGTCATGTGCTTGTGTTATATTGGCTATCAAATTGATGATAATTAAGTTTGATAGTCAATATCCTGGGGATGGTATGTGCTTTTCAGAATTTTCAATTAACAAAATAACCCCGCTTGTAACCGACAATGTATTACTTCGGGAACGGTTATATTCTATTTTTGACCAACCACAATCCGCATCGTCTTTCTGGATTTCCGGGCCCGGAGGCTCCGGGAAAAGCACCTTGATTGCCAGTTATCTAAGGGATCGAAATATTCCGTGTCTCTGGTATCAAATTGATTCCTTTGATGGAGACTTGTCGAATTTTTTCTATTATCTTAGTCTGGCTGCGGCACCTTTGATTGACAGCGATGAACAGCCTTTACCTCTTCTCACTCCTGAGTATCTTCTCAATGTCGATACGTATATCAGCCACTATTTTGAAACCCTTTTCCAGCGTCTCACCTCAAAATGCTGGATAGTCCTAGACAACTTCCAGGACGCCCCAGACGGCTCACAACTGCAGCAAATAGTTATCAGGGCCATAGATATGCTGCCCCGCCAATTGACGATTGCCATAGCAAGCCGTAATGATCCACCTCCGGCCATGGCAAGATTACGGGCCAATCGTGCGCTGGTCAATATGGACGCAAGACAGATAGCTTTTACCAGGGAAGAATCTGACCAATTGATTAAATTGCAGGGCCACCAACTGACCAAACAGGAAAGCGAGAAAATATTTCAGCTTAGCCGGGGCTGGGTGGCGGGCACAATTCTATTGCTCCTGCACTCAAAAAAACATGCCTGTTTCCGCCCACTTCTCCTGGATGCGACGCCGGAAATCATTTTTGATTATTTTGCCAGCGAGATCCTTGAAAAAGTGGATCCGACCTTGAGGCAATTTCTCTTAAAAACAGCTCTACTGCCCCATATGACCATAGAAATGGCAAATCGACTTACGGGGTTACAGGCGGATAAGATCCTCAATGATCTTAGCAGACGCAACTATTTTCTTGAAAAGAGATATTTGTCTACCCCCAGTTTTCAGTATCACCCTCTTTTCCACGCCTATCTGCTCTCCAAAGTAAAGGTCGCTTTCAATCAGGAAATTTTGAAAAAACTATGCGCTTCGGCCGCTGAAATTCTAATAAAAAATGATCTCATCAAGGAAGGTGTCGACCTCTACATACAAGCGGAAGAGTATGAATCCCTGGTGGATATTATACTCGGCCAGGCCCCTGTCTTAACCTCCCAGGGACGACACCAGATGCTTACTTCATGGATCAACCGCTTACCGGCGGAATATTCAGAAAAAAACCCATGGCTTCTCTTTTGGAAAGGTATCAGTCTGTTGGCGGGCAACCCCGTACAGGGTCAAAAACTCTGTATGGAATCGTATAAACTCTTCCAACGGGATAATGACTTTAAAGGTCAAATAATCAGCTGGTCCATGGTTGTTGAACTATATCTTTTACTGCGGGGCAATTTTTCTCCGCTTGACCATTGGATAGCCGAGGGTGAACGTTTAAGCAAACTTCTTCCCGAGCAGATGGATAGCAGTATATTTGGTCGTTTTGCCTCCAGTATATTAATCGCCCTTCTTCTTCGAAAACCGGATCATCCCGATATTAATAAATGGCAGGAACGGTGCGAAGAACTGCTGGAGGAATGTAATGATGATCAGATTGTACTCTCTTTAGCTGGTAATTTATCTCTGTCTTATCACTGGTTTGGGCAGGAAGCCCAGGCAAAGGGACTGCTGTCGACATTAAAACCGTTAACGGATTCTACCAGGGTTTTACCCGTTATTCGAATTGATTCAAGCGCTATGATTTCCTGGCTCTTGCTGGCAATAGGTGATTGGCAGGGCTGTCGCCAATATGTGCAGGAGGGATTGGCGCTCAGCAAAAAAACGGGTATTCATGTTTACGATTTTCTCCTTCTCTGTTCTGAAATATATCACCAGCTAATGACGGGTAACCTACTTTTGGCCGAGCGTTTTCTTGCTGATATCAAAAATAACCGAATGGCTCATGCTACCTGGGATAATGGTCATTATCATTTTTTAATAGCCTGGTTAACCATGCTGAAAGGGACATTGGATAGATCAAATATACATATCGAAAGATGTTTGAAGGTGACAATTAATTGCGGTAACCCTTTTACTATTGCCATATCCATTTTACTGAAAACCCAAATTTTACTTGCAGGGGACGAAGTCTCCAAAGCAAAAAACGTACTTGCCGAACTACTCGAAAACAAAGTAAAACACGGCAGCAAACATATTAATTTTGTAACAAACCTTGTCAGGGCCGACTGTGCCTGTTGTGAAAACCGGGAAGACAAGGCCTTAAAATATCTTACAGCCGCCCTGGCCCTGGCCAAACAGAACGGCATTATAATTCCATCGACATTCAACCATCAACGGCTGAGTAAATTATATGCAAAAGCCCTTACAACAGGCATTTACACGGAAACGATTTTTAAGTTTATAAAACTTATCCGGCTGCCGCCCCCTTCGTCCGCCATGAAGTATGAAAAGTGGCCATGGCCGGTGCAGATTTACAGACTGGGAACGGCTGAAATTAAGAGATACGGAGACCCCCTGGTTTTTTCAGCAAAAATACCCAAGAAACCTCTGGAACTTTTGGACTTTCTCATATGTTCTCCGATAGAGAAAAATAGCAGGGAGAAGATTTCCGATAATTTATGGCCGGATGCCGATGGAGACCGGGCCATTCAAAACTTTAATATTACTTTACACCGCCTGCGCAAGATACTGGGCCAGGATGTTGCCGTTGTTATGGAAAACGGGAGGCTTTCCCTGAATCGGGAACTATGCTGGGTTGACTCATGGTATTTTGAAGAACAGGTGCAACTGGCAAAAATAATCGTCGATGGTAAAGAGGAAATAATACAAAAGGCGTTGTCTCTCTATGGCGGTCCCTTTATCACGACCTATGGATATAATCAGGAAATAAAACGTTATTCAGAAAAACTGAAAAATAAGTGGATCAATCTGGTTGATGAATTGGCTCAAAAAATGGCTGACACAAATCGACATAAACAGGCATTAAAATTACTTGAGAGGTCTTTAACTCTGGATAATACTGTTGAGTCTCTCTATCGATTGCAAATGACTATTCTGTTTGGCGCAGAGAGCATTTGAAATAATTCAGATTGTTTGCTTTTGATATTCATTTGTGATTTTCACAAATGCAGTTCCGTCTATTTCGTGAGAAAAGATGGTTATGTGGTAATTTTTCGGGCAAAAGCCACGGCCTTTTCGCAGATTTTATTGTCAAGTTTTTCAGGTGTGGAGCAAGAGCCGATAAAAAGCTCTCCGGCATTGATAGCCATATGCGGGTTCTGCAGTCGGCCAAAAGCAGTAAAAGCAGCCTCTGCATTATTGTCGTAGCCTCCGCCGCCGGTCATAAGCAGAGCCTGACGCTGGCCCTCTACAAGGGAGGCGTGATTTGGCTGGTGAAAATTGATATAGAGACTGTAGGTTCTGTCGATAAGTGCTTTCATCTGGGCAGTCACTCCCCAGAAATAGAGAGGAGAGGCGAAGAGAACAAGATCTGCATTCACCATTTTTTCAAGAATCCCGGGTGCGTCATCTTTTTGGATACAGCTAATTGTGTCAGGTTTTTCTTTACATTTTCCGCAGGCCAGACAGCCGTTTATGTTTTTATTTACAAGTTGAATAATCTCCACTTGGTGATCAAGAGAGTGAAATTCTTCCTCCATCCATGAAAGTATTTTTGCGGTATTGCTCTTTGGCCTCGGGCTGCCCTGCAGTGCTATTATTTTCATCGATTGTCCTTTTCGTGTTTTTTTTAATTCAGAAGTTCCATAAGAGGAGCGGGGCGACCCAGGTGGTAGCCCTGTCCGTAATCAATTCCGATTACAATAAGTTGTTTGACGATTTCCTCATTTTCTACAAATTCGGCGATGGTTTTGATACCCATTGTGTGCGCTATTTCATTAATCGATTTTACCATAGCGTGGTCAAGGGGATCCGTATGAATTTCACGGACGAATTGTCCGTCTATCTTTAAATAGTCAACGGGCAATGTTTTTAGATAGGAAAAAGAAGACATGCCGGTACCAAAATCGTCTAGAGCAAAGCGCACGCCTAACGCTTTTAAATTTTTCATTAAAGGGAGAACGGAATGCACATTGCCAATTGCTGCAGTTTCTGTAATTTCAATACAGATCTTTCGAGCGATCTCTTTATTATCATAAAATCGTTGACTCAGAAAGGGCAAAAAATCGTGGCGTCCAATTGTTAGTCCTGACAGATTAAGACTAAAAAAACCACAGTTTTCGTATAGGCGGGGGTGGTTTTGTAAAGTAGTCAACAGGTTTTTTACAACCCAGCGGTCAATCTGCTCAATGAGCCCATATCGCTCGGCACCAGGTAGAAAAGCACCGGGAGAGAGCAGAGTTCCATCTCGGTTTTGCATACGAATAAGCACCTCATAATGTTTATGATCACTATTTTTGCCTAAACCACGGATTGGCTGGGCATAGAGAACCAGGCGATTCTCGTCAATTGCTCTACTGATAACGGCAATTTGGCCCATTTCTGTTTTTTGACGATTAAGGTGTTCATCTTCCTTATTAAAAATATAGTACTGATTTCGTCCGCCTTCTTTGGCAGCATAACATGCGGTGTCTGCATGACTGAAAAGGGAAATGATGTCATTTACACCGGCGTCAATTGCAACCATTCCGATTGAAATGCCTATTTTGAAAATTTGATCGTCCCAGGTAAAGCGGAATTGAGAGAAGCTGGAAAGAAGACTTTCAGCAATTATGCATGCCTGGTCCATGGGGCAGTGGTCAAGAAGAATACCGAATTCATCAC
>Ga0256845_1001644_pt1 | contig 17530 bp, 13 predicted proteins | sample RiftiametaG_FD_189101 | JGI IMG/M metagenome (GOLD analysis project Ga0256845, IMG submission 189101) | Tube worm associated microbial communities from hydrothermal vent at the East Pacific Rise, Pacific Ocean - Riftia | ecosystem: Host-associated > Annelida > Integument > Unclassified ...
AGAACTACTTCAAGGCGAGGAAGGCTCTGGAAGATCAAAAATCTCAAGATTACCAAGAGGTCGATATCAACTCGATCAAGCAAATCAACCCAAGAACCGTGGGGGTTGAGCACGTATCACTCGAAGCACTGAAAGAATTAGGCGTCCCGAAAACCCTTGAGGATGCAGGGTTCAGCGGCCCACAACGAGCCGCCGCGCTCGGCAATATTATTGGCCGCATGTGCGTCCCACGCAGTGAACGCGCCACTGCCCAATGGCTGAAAGAAGGAAGCGCACTCGGTGAGCTTCTCAACTATGATTTTAACTCAATGCCCCTGATGCAACTCTACAGAGCTTCGGATAAACTTCTCAAACACCTACATGGAGGGAGACGCCTCAACAAACCACGTTGCACCAAAAAGCGAAATACCATTAATGAACGAATCGGAAGGCTTAAGGAAAAATGTAAACGAGTCTCCGCCCATTACCGCATAGAAATGACCGTAGATGAGAGCAAAGATCACGTCACCTCGCTCAGTTGGTATTACGAACTCATCCCCAGCAGTAAACAAACTGACCCCGGAGTTTATAAGCTACGAACGACCCTCACGGATTGAGACAATAAAAGCTGGGAAAGTTTAAGAGCAATCCTCGGCACCCAAATCAGAATCACAGCCACCTTCGATCAACGGGATGGAAAAACTCTCCACGTTCGACAAGCCTCACAAGCGGAAGAATCCCTTAAAAACATATACCAGAAACTAAGAATATCCACCGATCAAGGAGGGGTTAAAAAGTTGACCATTTAACAGAATACACGAAATGTAGTGCCAGACGAAAAAGCGAGGCGACGTAAGTCCCTCGTAATAAGACTGTTAATTTTCAAGCTGTTAAACATGGGCTAACAGACGACGTCTGCCTGTAAGCACTCGCTCCGATAACAGCACTTCAGGTTGTAGCAGGTTGTGGCAAGGACTTCAGCGCTTCATCAAGGCTTCCAAATAATGAGGAATCTCCGTTTTAAAAGTCATCTCTTCTTTTGAGAAAGGATGCGTGATGGTCATTGAGCACGAATGCAACGCTAGTCGGATCGCACCTTTTTCGCCTTCTCCGTATTTTTTGTCACCGACCACTGGGCAGCCGATATCCGCTAAATGCACCCGGATCTGGTGTTTGCGGCCCGTGATTAGATCGAGCTCCAGCAAGCTGTGCGTTGCTGTTTCCTTGATCACCCGATAGACAGTTTCTGAGAGCTTCCCTTTTGTGGTGTCCTTAGTGGAATAGACTTTATGCACCCCGGCTTCTGCTAGGTATGAGGTGATCACGCCCTCACTTTTCGGCATCTTGCCGTGCACGACGGCGTAGTAGGTCTTGGTGAAGTTCCCCCACTCTTGTTGGAGGTAGCTTTTAGCATCCACATCTTTGGCAAAAACAATGATGCCAGAAGTTTCCCGATCGAGCCGATGCACGATGAATACACGGTTTTTCGATTTTTCGACACCTTTGCGCACATAGTGATTCATGTAAGCATACGCCGTGCGCTCCCGCTCCCGGTCATTGCCCATCGTGAGTAGCCCGGCCATCTTATCGACGACGATGATATCGCGATCTTCGTGAAGAATCGTCAGACTTTTCGGCTGATGCTTTTTCGGCGTCTTCTTAAATTTTTTCGGTCGTTTGCTCATATTGGAGAGAGTTAAGACGCAAGATCGAAGAAGTAAGATTGGGTTGTGGCAGCTGGGGTTGATCAGCGGCAGGAAGTTGACCGATTGAAAATCGGTCCTACTTTACAGGCTCTAGAGTTTTGGGGTCAACTAGGATATTGGGGTCGAGTTCAGCACCTTCGAGATCGCGCTTGAAGTCGGCATCCAGTTCAGCGGCCGTCATGGCTCCGCCGTTGCGTTTCTTGCTGATATCCAGAGCATTCTGCGCCATTTCCATGGTGATGAGTTTTTCGCTCTTGTTACCAAAGCTGGTGCGGATGTAGTTGAGGATCCCCGCCAGCTCCTTGGGGCCTAGTCCGGCTCCTTGAGTGGGCATGGTGCCACTGTATGTTTTGCCGGCCACCGTAATAGGACCTTCACAGCCGTTGAGAATAATCATGGCAGGACGTAGGCTAGGGCCTGTGACCCACTCGGAGTTCGCCAAGGGCGGGTAGACATCCGTGCCAGCACCACTGGGACCGTGACAACCGGCACAGGCGACAAAAAACTTACCACCCACCTTGCTGTAGGCTATCATGGCAGGCTTTGGCTTGGGTCCGGAGTTTTCAGCGCCGGGTTCAGAACCGCGCACGTAGTCGGGCTTCACTGTGCTGGTGTAATTGAAGAGGTTACCGCCACCGAAGAGGACGCCACCACCAATGAGCACAACAAGGGCACTGCCGAGAATCACCCAGAGGGAAAGAGGCTCGGCGCCTTCAGTAAACATGTGGTTCTCACGGTTTGCCGCAGCGGCATCCGCAGTCACATTGGATTTGTCGTCCAGGTCCGGCTGAGTGGATGGTTGATTAGACATGAAAAAGTTTTTTAGTAGATTAATTAGCAGTTTTTAGATTCTGAAATGCAAAATCTTTACTCTTCCTCCTCTTGAGGTCCGTGGTTGAGGCTGGCAGGAAGGGCATCATCACGTTTGAGGGAAAGGAGGTAGCTGGCGAGAACGCGAGCTTCTTCCTTCGGGACAAAGGCATCGCTATCATCTTGCAGCACAACAAATGTGCCCACTTGACCATTGCTCGAAGCGGGCTCGAACATGGCACGCTGTGATGGGCAGACAGACCAGTTCATTTCCAACTTCTCACCACCGTCACCGCGGCGAATATCGTTATTGCGGGGATTAAAGAGGTGTTCAAAAATCCACTGCTCTGGAGTCAGATTAACTTGGGAAGCGTAAGTTTCGGCACGGTAGGCGAAGTTACTCAAATCCGGACCAATACGCATGATTCCGATATTCGCGTATTTTTCTCCATCATAATCGTGGATGTCCGTTTCACGGCGACTATCGCCATCGTCATTGACGATACCCGCGGCTCCTTTACGCCAGATCTGCTGACCGGCATAGGTCGGGCGGATCAGCTGAGTGTGACAGGTGTAACATCCATTGGATTGATAAATTTCTGCTCCATTGAGAATGCGCCCAGACACGCCGTGCTGGTAGAGAGGGGCGTCATCGTCATCGTTCATTTTTACAGGAGCGAGATTGCCCATGCTTGCCACCGGGATGGCAATGATACAGATCCAAGCCAAAGCAAAGCTGGCGAACATTCCGATGAGAAAGGTTTTAAGGGTCATGATGGTTAGTTTAAAAGGGTAAGAAGTAAGAAAGAGGACGGACTAGGCACTGGCACCACCTAATTTATCGATATCACCTTCAGGTCCGTGAGGACTGGCGTGACCGTGATCGCGGCGCAGGAGAGTGGGATGAGCGCTACGGCGACCGAGCCGGAGCCACATCAGGGTGAGGTGAACGAAGAAGAAGAGATTAGACACCAGAATGAAACACCAAGCAACCGTCGTTCCCACAGCAAAGGGGTAGACTGAGCTCACCACTTGCTGCCATGGCTGATCCACATTCGCCTGCGCAGCGCCGTGCTGGAATGCACCAAGCAGTGTGCAGAAGATCACAATGAAGAGGATGCCGTAGATCGACCACCAGAAGTGAATGCGAATCATGCTGGCAGAGAGCCACTCACGGCGCGTGATCCGAGGGACGATAAAGTAAATGGCCCCGAACATGCACATGCTGAAAAATCCATAAAGGGCGAGCAGGTCATAGCCGTATCCAGCGATGCTGAACTGGGTAAATTTAATGGCAGCCGGGACACCCTGAAGCACACTTAATCCAGCGAGGAGCAGCATGCCAATGGTGCCAGCGATGGTGAATCTGAGTGATGGACTGTAAGCTACGGCATCTTGCTGGCCTGAAACGGTTTTAAGAACATTCACACCAGTAAAGATCAATGGCACTGCGATCAGGATCGTAGCGGCAGCTCCGGCATACTGAAGGAACACAGGAATGGGAGCACCCATCAGAGTCTGCATTCCCGCCCATGGAGCGATGACGGCCAAGGCCCAGAATCCAGCCATCGAGTAGGCTGAGTTGTAGATCGGGCGCGCTGTGACTTTCGCCACGATGTAATAAATCGACGCAATAGCGATAGGGGTAAAGAAAAGGAAGATCAGAGCAAAGCGGAACCAGGCATTGATCGCAGCCGCCATGAGCGGGTGAATATCGAAGACATTGACGTAAAGGTTGGCTGTGAGATAAACCCAAGGGAACCACATAGCGGCACCGAGCAAATACCACTGCGAAACGTAAGTGTGCTCACCACGGCGAACGCGGAAGGTGATCATCACCCAGATGGCGATGGCGGCGTAGGCAAGAAGGAGAACTGGCCAGACAAATGTAGGAAACTGCATCCAGTTTTTCCCTGAGCCGAATCCAAAGAGAATACCAATGGTGCCAAGAGTGACGCCGAGGTTCCAAATATGGCCAGCAACAAGAAGCGTGCCGGCATTTTTACTAGGCTGCCGGGAAAGGCGGGCCATTAACCAGACAAGCACACCAAATCCAGCCTGAGCACCCCATCCGTAGATCAGTGCGTTCATATGGGCAGGGAAGGTGCGGCCAAACTGCAGGGCCGAGCACTCACCGAGAAATGCGGGAGCATAGAGCTTAGCTGATGAAATGATACCAAGCACCAAGGCAACCGCGAGCCATGCGGCTCCGCTGGTGAAGAAGAACATCACGGGATGACGTAGCGAACGGTCAATTTGCGTGCGCAACTCGGTATCCTCGATCGTTGAGATGTGGCTTCTGGTGGACATGATTATTAGATTTGCTTGAAATGGGCTTGGGTTGAGAGCTGAGGTTGTGGCCTGCGGCGCTTGACAGAATTTACAGAATTGACAGAATTTTTCAGGATTTACCTAGTTTGATGGCGAGAGTTGAATGCTCTAGCTGCTAACTACTCGCTACTTTTCTCCTTCTCAGCCGGTGTGCTAAGCCATTCGCTGATGGCTTTGATTTCGTCGTCAGTGACGGCAGCCATAATCCCCTTCATCACAGCGGTCATCCCATTGTTTCGGGCTCCGGACTTGATGTCCTTCATCTGATTGGCTAAGTAGTCTTTGTTTTGTCCGAGAAGGTTCGGGTAGAGAGGCATGAGAGGCGTCTTGGCATCGGCGCCGTGACAGGCGATACATCCTTTGGCCATGAATGCCGCTGCACCCTGATGATCTTCTGCAGGTGTTTGTTCGATTTTCTGTTCAGAGATCCAAGTGGCGAGCGTCTGCATTTCTTCATCGCTCAAGGTGTCCATTATAGGCTTCATCACAATGGATTGACCATTGGTGCGTTTGCCATCTCGGAAGTCTTTCATCTGGGCGAGAACGTATTCAGCCGATTGGCCACCGAGCTTCGGGTAGAGCGGGGAGATTGGGCGATTGGCATCCATGCCGTGACATGTGGTGCAGGCTTTGGCTTTGAAGAGCTCGAAGCCAGGTCCGCCCTTGGCACTCATCGCGGCCATTTGCTTGTTAAAAGCATCTGAGCCGGGAACAAAAATTTCGGTCTTGGTCGGGGCGGCTTCGATCTCGCCACCCAGCTTTGCAAATACAGCCGCTGGTGGAACTTGCTTGGTTTTACCTACCTCGATCTCTTTTTCCGTGAGCAGGGCAGATTGCGCGGCATCCACCTCCTTTTTAACAATCTTTCGGTCAATGGCACGCAAGGACTCAACATCTCCGTCATTTCCTGAGGTGCTTAGATAAGCAACGGTTGAGATGACGCCAAAAGAGCCAAAGACGGCCAAGCCCCAGCAAAATGTGCTGAATCGGCGAAGCGGGGTGTCGCGATGATTTGAATACTGTGTGGACATGTCCTGAGAGATAATAACTTAGTTAAACAAGTTGGCTGATTCGAGAATGCGCGGGTCGCGGTGCGGGTAAAGGCTGGTTTTAGTCAGCGCGCGCAGGAAGAAGAAGAGGAAGAAGGCACCGACGGTGACGAAGGCGAGAAGGTCGAGCCAGATCACGCTACCAGTGGGATAGAGGCTGGCACCGGCGGGGCTATTGAGCGTCAGTGATGGGCCGCGCTCAGGCATGATCAGAATGTAGTGATCGAGAGCATGAAGCGCAAAAAGGTAAAGCGTGATCGGAATCATCAAACCTGGCTTTTTCTTCACATCGGCACGGAGAAGAATGAGGAATGGCAGGGCGAAGTGGCCAAAGACCAAGATGATATTTGCGGTGTTCCAGTTGCCGGTATTGCGGAGTAGGAAGAAGCTAGTTTCCTCTGTAATATTGGCATACCAGATTAGGAAGAACTGGGAGAACGTGATGTAGGCCCAGAAAACCACGAAGGCAAAAGTGAGTTTACCCATGACGTGATGGTGCTCAGGACTCATCACCGTCTGCAAGTAACCGGCTTTGCGCAACATTATCGAGGCGAGGATAAGGAAAGCCATCCCGTTGAGAATACAGCCAGCAAAGAAATAAACACCAAACATGGTAGAGAACCATTTGAAATCCAAGGCCATCGCAAGGTCCAAGGCGAGGAAGGTAGCGGTAAGTCCGAAGATCGGCATCACAGCGCAGGAGAGCTTACGTGAAAAAAGAAGGCGTTTGGTATCCGGCTCTGGATCGTGATCTTGGGCAACGGAAAGCCTCTTCATCCAGATAATGCTACCACCGAGAGCGACAAAATAGAAAACCATGCGTCCCACCCAAAATGGCAGGCTCATGTAAAACATCTTGGCAACGAGAAGTGCCTGATGATTGGCAAACAATGTCTCTTTCACCTCAGCGCTAGCTCCACCATACATCCCAGTGCCTGCGATACGATACTCGTTCATCCACTCATAAAGGTGCTTCTGCACAGCGGGGAAGAAAAAGGGAATAGCAAGAATGGCAAACCATGGGAAGACGCTCGCTAGGTGCTCCATCAACCGGCGCACAGCCACGCCCCAACCAGAGTTAGACAGGTGATGCAGGATCATCCAGAATGTTCCACCCAAGGTGATGCTCACAAAAAACAGGAAAGCATAAAGCCACGAGTAAGCGAAGCGCCCTTGCACAGTGTCGGCAGGCACATTGGCTGCGGTGCTCTCACCGCCAAATAGCAAATAAGCACTGACAATCATGCCAAGCACGGCAACCACGCCGCAAACCATGATAGGCAGGGCAAGTCTGCCCTTTTCGATATGCTCCCCGTCTGCGGGGATGTCTTTGGATGTGATGAAGTGACCCATTGGAAATGAAAATTGAAAATTGAAAAGTGAAAATTTAGGGAAGCTTAGGATGATTATTAATGAATGCTCTCAATGAATAATCAGAATGTGAAATTTGGTATTTGGAGTTTCAAACTTGGAGTTTATTTTTCAACTGGCACGCTGCGGGCGGCTTGGAGGGCGCGGACGTAGGCGATAATCGCCCAGCGATCGTTGACGGGGATGTTGTAACCGTAGCTGCCCATCTGACCCTTGCCTATGGTGATGGTTTCGAAAATTTTACCGTCAGGGTAAGTGGACTTGGGAAATCCGGTGAGATCCGTGGCTGGAATATTACCCCTCACGGCAGCAACGCCTTTGCCATTACCGGACTCACCGTGGCAGGGCATGCAGGAAATGTTGAATCGCTCTTCACCATGGCGAAGGAACCCAGCGGTGTTCTCATCGTTCAGCCCGAGTTCCTCAGGCATCCCGTCACCATAGGCGTCGCCCATTTTTCCGGTGTGCAGGTAGCTTGTGCTATTGCCGAAGTTAGGTCCTGAGCCATCGGGCTCAAATCCACGAGGCACGGTGCCAGTCACTGGCTTGCGGGCGCCCATGCCATCGGCAAAAAACGAAGTGACGCTTTGGGTTTTAATTTTATCCTGATCGTCCATATCAGGGAACATCCGCAACGGTGTGCTGCTGAAGTGCTGACCCCGGAAACCGAAAAAGCTAATGACCATCACAATGATCAGGGCGTATGCTAGGAAGAAATAGCGCATGAAAACTTAAAATTTAGAATTTAGAATTTAGGATTTAGAATTTTAACTCTCGGGCTCTTCGATGAGCTCGATGTTGGTGCCGCCGGCATCTTCGAGGAGGGTTTTGGTTTCTTCGGATGAAAAGCGGGGGTCGCGGGCTTCAATGGCGAGGAAAAATCCATCGTCGGTGACGCGGGCGAACTGGCGGCTTTCGAAAAGCGGGTGGTTCAGACGGGGCAAGCCCATCAGAGCGAGCAGTCCAAATAACGTGGTGAATCCGGAAAGCAGCACCGTCAGCTCAAACATGATCGGGAAAAAGGCCGAAATGGTGAAGATGTTGGCGGGTTTTGCCTGCACCACTGTTGGGTAAAGCACCACCTGTGTGGTATACGCCAAGGTGATCGCCGTGATGAATCCTAAGGTTCCACCAAAGAAGACGAGCCATGGAAGAATGGATTTTTTCATACCCATCGCCTTATCCAGTCCGTGGATGGGATAAGGTGAGTAGCAGTCCCACTTCTTGTGGCCTGCATCGCGCACCTTCTCAGCCGCCTTATAAAGGGCGGAGGCACTTTCGAACTCGGCGAGATAGCCGTAAACACGTTTAGCTGTCATGGAAACTTGGTATTTGAATTTAAAACTTGGGGTTTAGTTTTGCATTTCGTGCTGATAAGGAGTGGCTGACTCAGTTCCCTTATCATCAATGGCCTCTTTATCGTCGAAGTGAGGGTCACTCTTGAGCAGTGTCCATTTCACTTCGGCAATGTTGATGCATGGAAGGAATCTCAGGAAGAGGAGGAAGAGTGTCAGGAAGAGGCCGATGGTGCCGATGTAGGTCATAATATCAACCCAGCTCGGGCTGTAATATTTCCAGTCACCAGGGAGCCACATCCTCGGCAAGGTGGTCACAATGATCACGAAGCGCTCAAACCACATACCTGCGTTCACACACATACAGACGGCCATCACGACCCAGAGGTTTTCACGGCAATACTTGAACCAGAAAAGCTGAGGCGAAAGCACGTTGAACGACATCATCGCTAGATAGGCCCACCAGTATGGTCCGGCGAGTCGATAGAAGAAGGCGGCACCCTCATACTTTGATCCGGAGTAGAATGCGACGAATAGCTCCATCAGGTAGGCGTATCCGACGATGGTTCCGGTCAGGAGAATAATCTTCGTCATGTTCTCGATGTGCTTCATCGTGATCATATCCTGAAGTCCGTAAACGAAACGGGCAGGGATCATGATCGTCAGCACCATCGCAAATCCACCAAACACGGCACCCGCCACAAAGTAGGGTGGAAAAATCGTCGTGTGCCAGCCCGGCACCACGGAGGTAGCAAAGTCAAAACTCACGATCGAGTGCACGGAGAGCACCAGCGGAGTGGAAAGAGCGGCGAGCAGGAGGTAGGCTACCTCGTAGTGGCTCCATTGGCGGTTACCGCCACGCCATCCGAGTGAGAAGATTCCGTAAAGAAGCTTGCGGATACCTGGCTTGCAACGGTCACGGATCGTTGCCAAATCGGGAACCATACCGAGATACCAGAAGATCAGTGAGATGGTGAAGTAAGTCGAAACCGCAAACACGTCCCATAGAAGGGGCGATTTGAAGTTCTGCCAAATGGCATTGGCATTGGGAATGGGTGCAAGGAACCACACCATCCAGAGACGACCGACGTGAAACATCGGGTAAATACCGGCGCAGCACACGGCGAAAATAGTCATCGCTTCGGCCGCTCGGTTAATCGACGTCCGCCAGTTTTGTCGGGTCAGGAAAAGCACCGCTGAAATCAGCGTTCCCGCGTGACCAATACCAATCCAGAACACGAAGTTCACAATCGGCCAACCCCACATTGTGCGGTTGTTGTTTCCCCACACACCCACACCGGTGGAAACGAGGTAGAAGAGTCCACCTCCCAGACCGATCATGGCAATGAGCACACTCGGAATGAAAAGCATCCACCAGACAGCAGGTTGCTTTTTCTCGATAATACCGACAATGCGCTCGGTAATCCAGTTGTAGGAACGGTCGTTGAGAATCAACTGCTCGCGCTCCATCACTGGAATCACTGGCTTGTTCGGATCTTTTTCTATCGTTGTGTCGTGCGACATGAGGAATTAGGAATTGAGAATTAAAAATGAAGAATTTTAAGATCAGTGCATGCTGATCGTTGCGCGGCCGATCGCGTTCGCTCCGGGCATCAGCGGATTCGGGTTTTTGACCCGTGCGAGGTAAGTGGTGCGGGGAAGTGTGCCCACGTAGTGTAGCAGCTCGTAGTTCCGTGCTGAGTTACGCGAGCGCATCACGGTGGCTTTGTCACCATCCATCATGTTACCAAAGGTAATGGCATTCGCGGGGCAGGCGTCTTGGCAAGCCACGCGAACGGAGTCGAGCTTCGGACGCAGCTCTTTGTCGTCGATCTTGACGTTGGCGGACAATCCACCAGCGGCGAGAGCTTTCTTCTTGAGCACTTCCTTCACCTTGCCTTTGGCCGATTGGATACGCTGCACGCAGTAGGTGCATTTCTCCATCACACCACGCATACGCACAGTGACGTTCGGGTTGTTTTGAAGGTGCGGAGCTTCACCGACGGCTTTTTTACCAAGCGGTCCTTTGTAGAGGTTTTTGTCGATCAGCGGGTTGCGCTTGTTGTAATCGAAGAAGTTGAATCGGCGGACTTTGTAAGGGCAGTTGTTCGCGCAGTAGCGGGTGCCGATGCAGCGGTTGTAGGCCATCGTGTTCAGGCCGTCTTCGGAGTGCACCGTTGCGTTCACCGGGCAGACCGTCTCACAAGGAGCGGCCTCGCACTGCATACATGCCACGGGCTGGGGAATCATCTCGGGGTTATCTTCATCACCATCGACGGCAGCGAAATAACGGTCCATGCGGATCCAGTGCATTTCCCGGCCTTTGGCGACCTGATCTTTTCCGACCACGGGGATGTTGTTTTCCGCCTGGCAAGCAACGAGACAAGCGTTACAGCCGATGCAGTTACTGAGATCGATCGTCATCGCCCACTGTTGGCGCTCATCGAAAAGGTGCTTGTTCGCCTTCGCATCATCGTGCCAAGTCGAGGAGCCTTGCGGCTTGTAGAGTGAGATGTTCTCAGGAGCGTGGGCGTCCATGCCCTGCTTTTTCACCGTGTTGAGCTGCGCATCAAAATCTTTCCCGAGAGCGCCGTGGACACCCTCGGTAGGGATGGTGGAAATTTCACGAGCCAAGGCACGTCCATACATCGCATGGTGCTCTTGGGTCATTGCGGTGAGGTAACGCTTTCCAAGGTCCGCGATCGCTCCACCGGCAGCGAGGTAAGGCGTTTCCGCTGTGCGCAGGCTGTAGGCGTTGAATCCACGGTTAACAGAAACGAGACTGACGTCCGCTTCGTTCTGAGGCCCGCGATTCAGTTCATCGTGTTGGTCAAACCCTTGACCGTAACCGAGGGAAAGAGAAATGACGTTATCGGCATGGCCGAAGCCAATCATGATGGCAACATCGAGTTCCCGACCGTTGACCGTCAGTTTGACCATCGGGTTCGAGTGATCTTCACCCTCACCATCTGGACCAACACCGGCATTTTCTTTGACGTCAATGAAGCCATAAATTTTCCCGTCTGGCTGAAGCTTGAGGATCTTTCCGTAGAGTCCCATGTCCTTAGCGGTCTTCGGAGAAACCATGGCGACGTTGTCCCAGGTCAGCTTACTAATCGGGTCCGGAGCCTCTTGCAGCCATGCGTTGTTGATGTAGCGGCCATCATAGATCGAGCCGTCGGTGGTGAAAATAACTTCATATTTCCCAGCGCTAGGAGCGGCGGGCACCGTCACGGAAACAGCTCCCCCACCCTTCGGCGTGGCCGCGGCGTAGGTGGACTTTTTCCAGAATCCATCACGGAGAAGGGTCATCCAACTCTTGTCGGAATCGTCAGCGAGTGCGGCGAATGTCTTGCGCACTGCGGCATAGGCAGGAGATGTAGCTTCCCCGTCTTTGGAGGAATCATGTAACTTGCCAGTCAGCAAGGCATCGATGAGATCGAGCTCGGAGACTCCATTGTAAAGAGGAAGAATCAGTGGCTGAACGATCGAGTATGCACCAAGCGCGGTGCGGGTGTCGCCCCAGCTTTCCAGGTAATGCGCAGCTGGCACATGCCAGTCAGCGGCATTGGCCGTGGCGTGAGTGCGGCATCCGAGGTGGATGATCTGTGCCTTCGCAGCGGCCTTGGCAAATCCAGCGGCATCGTAAAATGGGTTCGCTGGAGTCAGGAGAAAAACGGTATCGAGCTCTTTGTTGTTAAGCGACTCGGTCAAGGCGGTGATATCTCCGTAGCCTGCACGCTCAGTGGTGACGGGCTTGAGAGTTTTACCATAGTTACCGAGAGCGGTGTTGATGGCGATGCAGACTTTGTGCAGATCTTTGCTCTGGCGGCTGCCCGCGAGCACCACGCTCTTGCCGGCATTTTTCTTGAGGTCGTTGGCACACTCAAGCGCCCACTTTTTCTGATGCGCATCGAGCTTGCCACCGGAAACGCTGACAGATGCGCCAAGATGATTGGCGATCTCAGCGGCAATGGCTACCACCTGGCTCGGCGCGATGCGGAGACGGTGATCAGCGATTCCACCTGTGAGGGTGAAGCTGCCTTCCACCACATAAAGGCGGTTGAGGTCAGAAGCATTGGCTTTCTTTTTGTAGTCGGCACCTTCGACAAATCGGTTTTTGTAAAATCCGCTGACCGGACCTTGCTGGTCGAGCTCAAGAAAGTCGCTGTCGAGGGAAAGGACAATCTTGGCATCGGAAAAGTCAGCCACCACATCGGCACCTGCGCCGAATGCCTCGGCATTCGCTTGCTTGCGCTCTTCGCCAGTCAATGGCTCGTAGCTGAAAAATTTGGCTCCGGAGAACTTCGACTGCAGCTCTTTGACCAGTCGACTGCGGGTCGGTGATTCATCTTCACCGAAAACAAATCCGATCTTGGCGTCCGGCTTGATCTCAGCGAGTGCCTTTTCGAAATCGATGCGAGTGGCTGTTTTTCCTTTTTGAAGAAATTCACGCGAGCGGGCAGGATCATACATGTCCAACACAGACGCCTGCGTCATGGAATCCGTTCCGGCCAAGGAGTCGAAGCGTTTGTTGGGCTCCAGCTTGGTCGGGCGGTTTTCGTGAGTGGTCACCACCAGAGGCACCGCACCATTGGCGCGTGGCATCGATGACGCATAATACACGGGTTTGCCCGGGATACTCCACTCGGGAGACTCGGCAAAAGGAACAATCAAACTCTCAGGACGACGGCATGCGGCCAAGCCCATTCCCATGATGGCAGAGGAGGCCCCCATGACTTTCATGAAAGAACGACGCGAAACATCGCGCTCATCTTGAGTTACCATCTGGGCTGCGCCATCGACAAATTCATTTTCCAGAACGCTCTGGAATCGAGGAGTTTGCTCGAGTTCGCCAAGGCTACGCCAAATCTTTGAACCGCCCTCGTTGACGGGAGTTTCAGTCGGGCTGGGAGGAGTGGTCTTCCGGTTGCTCATGTGCTTGATAGGAAAGTGGGGAAAATAAATAAGTAATTAAAACCGATTAAAAAACTATCGGTGACAGGTCGAACAAGTCTCCTTGGGCTGGATGCTCCAGTTCTTCTTCAGCAAATTGCCAAATTCTTCTTGAGTTGTCGGGTGCACACCTTTGTCATCTTTGATTTCTGGGTGGGCTGCGAGATATTCCTCAGCATCGTAATCAAGATTGTAAACCTCCTCGAGCGGACGCAGATGGTTTTCAGGTGCACGGTGACAGGTCAGGCAGAAATCCATGCTCAGGCTCTCGGCATGATACACCTTCTTCATCTTGTTAATCGGCCCGTGACAGCTTTTACAGGAAACCCCCCGGTTCACGTGGGCGGAGTGATCGAAATAGGCGTAATCAGGCGTCTTGTGAATCCGCACCCATTTGATGGGCTCTTTCACAGCACCTTCAATCGGCATGTGATTCTTATCCACTCCCATGGCAGCGCGCAGCGGAGCCAGCTTGGGACTTCCTTTTTGCACGTGCTGGTGACAGTTCCAGCATGTATTGGCGGTTGGGATACCAGCGCTGGGAGATTTATCCACAGAGCTATGGCAATAACGGCAATCAATACCTAGCTGGTTGGCATGCAGATCATGATCATACGCAATCGGCTGATCAGGCTGGTAGCCTACACGTTGCGCCTTCGGCGTAGCATAATATGCAAAGGCCGATGCGAGACCTAATACTACACAAACCACACATACCGCTATCTTTAGCGGTAGTAAATTGGACCATCTTGGGAAAAAATTAGCCATGTCGTCTCGCGGCTTCTAGTCGCTATCCGAAAAATCTCAAGTAAATTGTAGAGATTCCCTATTATTTCAATTATTCCGCATATTTTGATTTCCAAATCCATCCTGAATCTGTTACGGCATGATTCATATCACCCGTCATTCTTATGCTCAAATTCTCTCTCTTACTCGTCGTCCTCAATGTGCGCATGCCTGAAAAAACTCCTCAAGGAACTTGAAGCTCTGCTCAAGAAAAACGGAGTAGACCAATAAAAGATCAGCCGCAGCACGAGCCTCCCGTAAAACAACCATGAAGAAGCTGCCAGCCCACCGTTACCTCCATCGCATCCCGCCCACACCACTAGTGCCGGTTAGACTGAATGAGGAATTTTCTCTAATCTGGTGCAAACTGGAATACTTAAACCCCTCTGGGTCCACCAAGGACAGAATCGCACGCCATATCCTCGAGAAGGCTTGGCGACAAGGAAAAGTCTCTCCTGGCGACCTCGTGGTGGAGGCTTCATCCGGATCCACCTCGATTGCGCTCGCCTTATGTTGCGCCCAGATGGGGCTCCGGTTTCTCGCCTTCATCCCAGACACAGCCACCAATGAACGCTATTTTTCCCACAAGGTCTTCGACGACCTCCGTGAATAATGCAGAGTCCACTGACTGGCTAAAAATACCCGTCATGGGGGGCGATCTAGCCCTACCTCATCTCGAGCTTGGTCTTCGCCCACATCCATTTAACAATGACGCCATTCTCGATCAGGGCAATGGCATCATGCTCTTGCGTGCCAAGAATGGTTTCGGCTTTGAATTTCACCAATCCCGTCTGATACGTTTTCCCGTCGAACTCCATCGCTTTGCCCGCTTGCCAGGAGACCACCTGCTCAGCACTAAACTCAGTTACTTTGCCATCGGCGACACCGGCTTTCATCAGCGTCACGATGGTGGCATTATCCAGCTCGCCGCTGTTGGCTTGAGGGGTCGGCTCAGGAGCTGGCTCGTCTTCAGGCTCTGGCTCCACCTTAGGCTCAGGTGTAGGTTCAGGTGTAGGTTCAGGTGTAGGCTCAGGTGTGGGCGTTGGCTCGGCATCCATTTCACCTTCCGATGAATCATTGTTGGCCACAGCCTCCTTGAGACGTTTGAGCATAAGGGGCACGGCCAAGGCCGTGAAGTCGGTATTCGTCACCTCCGTTTTGCCTTCGATCGGGAGACCCACTGCCTGGAAAACAAGCACATCATCCTCGAGCCTCAGAGGCTTGACCTTCGCCCCGCGCTTCAGCTGCATCGTGCCGCCACTGGTCACATCTTCGATGGTGTAGGCTATTTTCAAAGTGACTTTGGGAGGAAAGTCAGCGGGGGTAATTTTACTCAAATCCACCTGTATTCCATCGTCTTCTGGAACGGGTTCGGGATCTGACGGCGTAGGATCAGCATCCTCCTCTACCTCATCACCATCCACAGCAGAGGCAGCGGCAGCCACTGGAGATCGATTAGAGCCAGAAAAAAAGGACGGTTCTAGAATATAACCGATGCCGAGACCGCCAAGAATGAGAATGAAAGAACTAAGGTTTGTCATACCGATTGCAATCTAGCATGTTTCAAGCAGACCCACAAGCCGCGAATCAAAAATCAGAGGTCACTATTTTCTATCGCCGCTTCTTACGGAGAAAAGGCGGGATATCGAGATCTTCACCATCAAGAAGATTAGGTGTCTCACCTTCGAATTTCCCCTTGGGTCCGCCATCCAATTCAAGTTCACCCTGCGGGTTCTTTGCGCTACTTCCCACTAACTTCGCAGGATCAGCCCCGGGAGCATCAGTAGCAAAAATGCCGACAGTCGGCTGCTCTTTTACCAAAGGGGTTTCTTCGGAAGGGATTTCATCCTCCTGAATCTCATCCTCATCCTTCTCCTCATCTTCAAAACTCAAGATCGGCAGCGTACCCTCCGCCTCATCATCCATAGAAAGATCCGGCTCTTCGTTCAATAGGGAATCCTCTTCCTCCATGGCGTCCCCCTCGTCCTCTAGGCTATCTTCTTCAGCGACTTGTTCCAGCTCGATCTCCTCCTCAGCCTCGACCTCATCCCTATCCTCCTCCACGGGTAACTCCTTACTCACAGGAAGGCTCTCCACTTCGCATTTTTCTACCAGCACCTCCTTCTCACCCTGAGATTCATCGGCCACCATAGACTCGAGAACGGGAGTCGTATCTGCGGCTGATGTTTCCCTGCGGGAAATGAGTTTATTTTCGGGCAAAGCACTCACCAAGGTGATGCTTAGACTGTCGCCCATGCTGGGATCCACTGCCGCACCAAATAGGATATGGGCGGTCTTGGGCACATGCTTGGCGAGTCCCTGCATCAATAACTCCACCTCATAGAGAGTTAGGCTCTCACCCCCGCAAATGTGCACCAAAACGGTTGCGGTATCGGCGAGCAAGCTCCCCTGATCGAGCAAGGGGCTGGCCAGCGTGTTTTCCAGTGCAAGCTGAATACGATTTTCACCTTCAGCCACACCAGAGCCAAAGAGGCAGCGGGAACGTGTCGTGCTCAGCGCCGCCATCAAATCATCTAATCCCACATTGATCAGACCCGGCTGCATGACGAGTCGAGTCACCGCCTTGACCGACTCCGAGATCATCCGGTCAGCCGCAGCAAAAGCCTCATGAATCCCCTGCTTAGCCACCACCAGCTCACCCATGCGGTTATTGTCAAAGGTCACAAGCGCATTGGCCAGAACCGCCAGCTCATTCAAAGATGTTTCCGCCTGCTCACGGCGGCGGCCACCTTCAAACGTGAAAGGCATGGTGGCAAAAACGACAACAAAGGCGCCCTCTTCCCGGGCAAGACGACAAATGAACGGAGCCGCCCCCGATCCCGTACCACCGCCAAGACCAACACAAAGAAACACCATTTTCCGGTCACGCAACGAATCGCGAATTTCCTGCTCAGCTTCATGCGCCGCCTTCAGTCCCACTTCAGGATCACCACCTGCACCCAGCCCTTTGGTCAACTCGCGACCAATCTGAATTTTCTCATTCGCCACCGAACTTGTCAGCGTGCGCATATCTGAATTGATACAAAGCATTTCAGCTCCAGCCAAGCCATCGAGGGCAGCCCGATCGAGCATATTGGCACCGGCACCACCGAGGCCAACGATTTTAACGGAAGATTCTGGAATAGTTTGCTGCGGGTCGCGTTCGTAAGAAATCATAGTCACATGAGAAGTAAGAGGTCAGAAAAAAGAGTCAAGAATCAACAGCCTGAAGAACTCTAACTTCTAC
>Ga0256845_1001645_pt1 | contig 17530 bp, 9 predicted proteins | sample RiftiametaG_FD_189101 | JGI IMG/M metagenome (GOLD analysis project Ga0256845, IMG submission 189101) | Tube worm associated microbial communities from hydrothermal vent at the East Pacific Rise, Pacific Ocean - Riftia | ecosystem: Host-associated > Annelida > Integument > Unclassified ...
TTCCTGCATAAATTTTAGGTAACAAATTTAATTTTTTAACTATAGGGATAACCTGTTTGTATCTAAAACTAAGATAAACTCGGGGGTCGTAATAAGCCTCAAATATTGTTTTAAATTCTGCATTTACAAGAAAACCCGAATTAGGAAAATATAATTTATCTAAATAATCTACGTTTAAAAACCCAAATATATTAAAATAGTTTTTTTTATAATCGCCAAACTTAATGGCAATATCTTCTGTTATTGTTGTTCCTTCGTATTCGCCACCACCACCAATTATAATTGAATTATACAATGTTGATTGTGTATATAATTTTACAGATAAATTATTTATATTATAAGTGGCTATGGCACTATTCTCTCTTCCGTTATACATTAAAATATTTTTTACCAAACCAAATACAGTAAATCCAAGTCCCGGTTTCCAACCATTATCAATTAAATAATTGGCAAATAAATAAGGTTCTTTTCCAACTTTTGCTGTTAATTGCAAACGAGAACTTTTTAACAATAAATTTTTATTAATGTATGTTAACAACACCGATGCTTGTGAAATAGTATTATAATTTGCTCCAACTTTAAACTGTCGGTTTGTTTTTTCAACAACATAAAGATTAAGAATTGTTTTCCCTTTTTCAAAAACAGTATTATAATAAATGCTCGAAAAATAGTCAGAACCTCTTAATCTAACAACAGCATCTTCTATATTTTTTTGTATAATAAATGATGTGGTATCAAGTTTCAATCTGCCAAGAACGTGTTTTCTTTTTACATTTTTTAAACCATCTATGTGTATCTCCGATAATTTATAAACCTTAACCGTTTTATAATTTTTATTTGTTGTATCTCTTTTGTAATGCAGGTTATATTTGTTTGCTAATTTTTTAAATTCCGGCAACATTTGTCTTCCGGCAGCTTCACCTAATTTTATTATTGTATCGGCATCACCAAAACCAAGAACACTGTATTTTGTTACATCGGGTTTTATATAAATATCAGTTAAACTGATGCCAAGTTCGTTGTTTGGTTTTCGCAATATTTTACTAGCTTGTTGAAAAATATTTATTACAGAATTAAGTTCATCTTGAGTATAAAAAGGGCTTTGCACATCAACACCAATAACAATATCTGCACCCATATCTTTAAGTTCTTTAACAGGAAAATTATTTATTAATCCGCCATCAACCAAGAGTGTATCATTTATTAAAACAGGCGAAAAAACAGAAGGTATAGCCATACTTGCACGCATTGCCAATGCTAAATTACCCGATTTTAGAATCACAGATTTTCCGTGCTCAATATCTGTTGCTATTGCTTCAAAAGGTATTTCAAATTTAGAAAAATCGTTTATTTCTTCAACACGTTCTGTTAATTTAATAAACTCCATTGTTATATTAAATCCTGAATGCATAGCTTGTGCTAAAATTTTAAGAGTTTCTTTTTTTTTCTTTTTTATAGGAATATCAAGAATATACTTTTCGTAAAATTCCTTCTCGGTCATTGCCATATCTTTACGTGATATGTAATCTTTCATTAATTTATCCCAGTCTGTATTATGCACAAATTCTTCGAGTTCATCAGGCGAATATCCTATGGCATACAACCCGCCAATAATACTCCCCATACTCGTTCCTGTAATATAATCAGGACGAATACCTGCTTCTTCCATCACACGTATTACACCAATATGTGCAAGACCTTTTGCTCCGCCACCACTTAATGTTAAACCAATTTTTGGTCTGTTTTTTTCTTGGCTAAATCCCGAAAAAGAAAAGATTATTATTAATAAGATAATAAGTTTGTTCATACCTAAACTACTTCTGTAATCTTGTTTTTATTAAAGTACCAAATATATGATTTTATGTTCTTATATCCCATTAATTCTAAAGAATTTCTATAATCATTAAGTTGTTTTTTGTGAGATAAACTTTCTATCTCGCCAAATTTATAATCTACAATTATTAATTCTTTTTCAGAAATCATTATTCTATCTGGTCGTTTAACCTCGTTGTTATATATAATTGATGTTTCATTCTTAACCTCGTAACTGCCGTTAAACCAATTATCTACATTTTGATTTGATATTACATCTTTAATTTCTTGAATAAATTTTATTTTATCTTCTTGCAAAATAGACCCTTCGTTTACAAGTTCTGTAACAGCATTTTCTACATCAGAAATGTATATTATATTTTCAAATACTTTATGGTATAATAAACCTTTATTAATTTTTTCTTGTTTATCTTTAGAAAAGAAATTTTCAGATTGGAGCTTAATATTTAACGATTTTGGTGTTTTATTTGCTAAATATTCATCTAAATTATAGCTTTCATATATTTCTTCTTTTTCTTTATTTTCGGTTAATTGTCCTAATTCAAAAACATTGTCTACAATTTTATTTTCTAATATTTTATTAACGACATCGCCTATATTTTTTATTTCTTCTTTTTTAGATTTTTGTCGTGCAAAAACAAAAAGCGATTGCTCTGCTCTTGTAAATGCTACATAAAGCATATTTAAACTATCAACATATTGTTGCAAAAGTTCGTTATAATAATCTTTAAAAAACACCGATTTTTTTAATATAGATGAATACTTTACGGGCATCACATCTAATTTATCAAAAGGGTTCTGCTCATTTTCAACCCAAAGAATATCGCCACTTTTAGCTAAACTCCAATCGGCAAAAGGTATTATCACAAACTTAAATTCAAGTCCTTTAGATTTGTGTATGGTAAGTATCTGAGCCGCATCTTGATTTTCGTTTAAACTAATTGGCGAACTACTTCCTTTTTCGTCCCACCATTCTAAAAGCTCTACAATACTCATACTTTTTCGCACAGAAAAATCTTTTATTAAATCGTTAAATGCTTGCAGATAAATATAATTATCTGAATTTAAATTTAGCTTAAAAATATCAATAAGTTTTTCAACTATTTCGTAAAACGATAAAGTTGAAATATAAGCTTTTTGTTTTGCGTATTCTTCAACAATAAGTTCGTTATTACTAAATATTGAATGAAGATTTGTCTCGTTTTCTTGTAAATAAATCTCATATTCGTAATTAATAAAAACTCTATTAAGTTTTTCTGCAGAAGTGCTTAAATCTTTCAACAAGCTAATTAACAGCTTAATTACAGGCGAACTCCCCACAAAAAGAGCTTCGTTAGAAATTATATTAAAATTATAGCCTTCGGCTTTTTCATTTTCATTTTTGTAGTGCATTATATAATCCACAATTTCTGCACCTTCGGTTTTGCTTCTTACCAAAAAAGCAATATCTTTCATTTTATAACCTTTATCTTGAATTTCCATTAAAATACTAGGAATTTTAGCAAGTATAATTTCTTTTTGGTCTTCGCCTTTAATTTTTTCAATTCTTTCAAATCTCACATAAGCTGTGCCATTATTTTTTGGTATTTTTTGCTCATTGTTGCTATATGCTGTTACTAATTTTTCTTTTAAATGTTTTGTAAATTTTTCGTGTTCGGGCAAAATCTCGTTATTAAAAATATTTTGCAATAATTCTTTTGCCGATGTAAAAATATTATTGTTAAATTCAATAATTTCTTTCTTACTTCTATAATTATATTCTAAATTTACATCTTTAATATAATCATTATAAAAATCGTTATAAACCCCCTCCGATAAGAGTTTCCAATCAGAATTCCGCCAACGATAAATCGATTGTTTTACATCGCCAACAATTAAAGAGCTATTGCCTTGAGCCAAGTTATCTTCAATTAAAGGTTTAAAATTTTTCCATTGTATTGATGATGTATCTTGAAATTCATCAATCATAAAATACTTATATCTTGCACCAATTTTTTCGTAAATAAAGGGTGTGTCGTTATCGTTTATAATTGCATTAATAAAAGCTGCGGCATACGAAATAAGAAACAAGTTTTCTTCTGCAGATATATCGCCAACGGCATTAGAAATATCAGCAATAATACCAAATACATTAACCAATGAGGCAACTATTGAATAAGAATTATATTCCTCAATTTTTGTTTGATACAGTTCAATTGCTTGATTTAAAAAATCATTTCCACCAGCATTATAAAAAGTTGTTATCTCTTCTTTCTTTTTTGATGTTTTAGAATACCATTTCTCTATATTATTCTGAGCTTCTAAAACTCGTCCTTTGGCTTCGTCAAAATTTCCGTCTCTAAATTTGTAGAAATAATTAATAAATCCACTTTTCCCATAAGCAAAATCTGTTATTTCTAAATGGTGTTTCTCGATTAAAGCAATAGCTTGTTCGCCAATTAAAATAACTTCTTCTACAATGGTTTGCTTCTTTAACAACAATTCGTTTCTAAAATTATTCAAAAACTTTCTATCCTTAAGTTTTTCTGAAAGTTTTGCTTTGTTTAGTGTATATTTTTCTTTAAAAATTTCTTTGCTAAAATCTTCAATATCTTTTTTAAAATTCCAACGCTTTCCTTCTGACATTTTTTCTCGTGCAAAACTCAAAAGCCATTGTTTTATTTCCTTATTATCCTCTATCGAAACCATGACTTTTTCTATGGCTTTATCAACAATATCGTTTGTATCGAGTTCTAACTCAAAACCAAATTGCAAACCAATTTCTTTTGTAAAAGATTTAATTATATCTTGAAAAAAGCTATCTATAGTTTTTACCGAAAAAAATGAATAATCGTGTAATAATCTATTTTGTATTTGTTTTGCATCATTAATTGTTTGCTCTTTTGTTTTTTTTGTAATTTTAATTATTTCTTCAATATGGTCAGATTTTTCGCCATTTGCAATAATATTTACTTCTTTTAAAATACGAGTTTTCATTTCGTTTGCCGCCTTATTTGTGAAGGTAACAGCTAAAATATTTTTATACGAAAACATATTTAAAAAAATAATTTTTAAATATTCTCTTGTAAGAGTAAAGGTTTTTCCCGAACCTGCAGAAGCTTTGTAAATAGTAAGTTGCGACATTTGTTTCTTTCTTTTATCTATCTGTAAATATACGAAACAAAACTAAGTTTAAGAAATTGATTATAAAAAAAGCCGTTTCATAAGAAACGGCTTTAAATTTTATGCTTGACCTTTAGGTCCAAAATTCAGAGGCATTGTATTGCCTCCTCCATCATTTTTAATTTTTCCGTGTACAGATTCAAATTTGGCAATATTATCCTTTAGTGCTAACATTAACCTATTTGCATGTTCAGGAGTTAAAATAATTCTAGATTTAACTTTAGCTTTAGGTGTTCCGGGAACAATCCTAACAAAATCAACCACAAATTCTGAATTAGAATGAGTTATTACTGCTAAATTTGAATATATTCCTTGAGCTATTTCTTCGTCAAGTTCAATATTAATCTGGTTTTTATCTAAATTTTCGTTTGCCATAATATTTAAATTAATGCATTACTTTCACTTATTTTATCAAACTCTTCTTGCGAACCTACAACAAGATCGTTATATTCTCTACGACCTGTTCCTGCTGGTATTTTATGACCTACAACAACATTCTCTTTCAATCCTTCAAGTAAATCAACTTTACCATTTATAGCTGCTTCGCTAAGAACTTTTGTTGTTTCTTGGAACGATGCGGCAGAAATAAAACTCTTAGTTTGAAGAGCTGCTCTTGTTATTCCTTGTAACACCTGTTTAGATGTGGCAGGAACTGCATCTCTTGCTTCCATTTGTTTCAAATCCTTACGTTTAAGAACAGAATTTTCATCACGTAATTTACGAGAAGAAAGAATTTGACCTTTATGATATATTTCTGAATCACCTGGTTCTTCTATGTATTTCATACCATAGATATTATCATTTCCTTCAAAGAATATCCATTTATCAATAATTTGTTTTTCTAAGAATGTTGTATCTCCTGGATCAACAATCTCTACTTTACGCATCATTTGACGTACAATTACTTCAAAATGTTTATCATTAATTTTTACACCTTGAAGTCGATACACTTCTTGAACTTCGTTAACAATATATTCTTGAACCTTTGTTGGTCCTTTAATTGCAAGAATATCAGCAGGAGTAATAGCTCCATCAGATAATGAAGTACCAGCTCTTACATAATCGTTTTCTTGTACCAAAATTTGTTTTGATAATGAAACTAAATATTTTTTAATTTCTCCGGTTTTTGAAGTAACAATAACCTCTCTATTACCACGTTTAATTTTTCCGAAAGATATTTCTCCGTCAATTTCTGCAACAACAGCAGGATTAGAAGGATTACGAGCTTCGAAAAGCTCTGTAACACGAGGCAAACCACCGGTAATATCACCAGCTTTACTTGTTGCTCTAGGCATTTTAACAAGTATTTGACCTATTTCAATTTTATCTTTATCGCTTACAGAAACGTGAGCTCCCACAGGTAAGTTATAAGATTTAATTTCTTCTTTCTTAGAATTATAAATCTTAATGATAGGTGTTTTTGTTCTATCTTTTGTTTCAATAATTACTTTCTCTTTAAAACCTGTTTGCTCATCAGTTTCTTCTTTGTAAGTAACATTTTCGTCTAAATCTATAAAACCAATTTTACCGGCAGCTTCCGAAATAATTACAGCATTATAAGGATCCCATTCACAAATTAAAGTTCCTTTTTTTACATCTGTGTGATTTTGAATAAATAATTTAGAACCATAAGGTATTGCATGTGTAGATAGTGTTATATCTGTCTTTTTATCAATAATTCTTATCTCAGTCATTCGACCTACTACTACATCAACCTCTTTTCCGTCTTCTTCTTTTGTTTTAATAGTTCTTAGCTCATCTATCTCAACAAAACCATCGTATTTAGAAATAATATTAGACTCTGTACTTACGTTACCAGCAGTACCACCCACGTGGAAAGTACGAAGGGTTAACTGTGTACCTGGCTCTCCAATCGACTGTGCTGCAATTACTCCAACAGCTTCTCCTTTTTGAACCATTTTACCAGAAGCAAGGTTTCTACCATAACATTTAGCACAAATACCTTTTCTAGATTCACAAGTTAAAGGAGAACGAACTTCTACATTTTCTATAGGAGATTCGTCTATTTTCTTCGCTATTGGCTCTGTTAGTTCTTCACCTGATTTAATTAGTAATTCTCCTGTTAACGGATGGTAAATATCATGAACTGTAGTTCTACCTAATATTTTATCGAATAAACTTTCTACAACTTCTTCGTTATTTTTAAGTGCAGTTGCAACCAAACCTCTTAATGTTCCACAGTCTTCTAATGTAATAATTACATCTTGCGAAACATCTACTAATCGTCTAGTTAAATAACCAGCATCAGCAGTTTTAAGGGCTGTATCGGCCAAACCTTTACGAGCACCGTGAGTAGAAATAAAATACTCAAGAACTGATAATCCTTCTTTAAAGTTAGAAAGAATTGGATTTTCAATAATTTGACCACCTGTAGCTCCAGATTTTTGTGGTTTTGCCATCAAACCCCTCATTCCAGATAGCTGGCGAATTTGCTCTTTAGAACCCCTCGCTCCAGAATCAAGCATCATATAAACTGAGTTGAAACCTTGGTTATCTGAACTTAATTGGTTCATTAATGTAGTTGTTAACTTAGCATTAATATGTGTCCAAATATCAATAATTTGATTATATCTCTCGTTATTAGTAATAAAACCCATATTATAGTTATTCATTACTTCTTCAACCTGAGCATAACCATCAGCAATCATTGTTTCTTTTTCTGGCGGAATAATAACATCACTTAAGTTAAACGATAGTCCACCTTCAAATGCCATTTTATATCCTAATGCTTTAATATCATCTAAGAAATCAGCAGTTTTTGCATTTCCTGCAATTTTAAGAACTTTACCAATAATATCTCTTAAAGATTTTTTTGTAAGAACTTCGTTGATGTAACCTGCTTCTTCGGGAACAACTTGGTTAAATAATACTCTACCAACAGTTGTTTCTTTCATAGAGGTTGTTTCTACTCCTCCTATTTTTTCAACTATTTTTACAAATATTTTTGCATGTAAATCAACAACTTTTTCGTTGTTTGCAATTATTACCTCTTCAGGAGAATAAAAGCGTAAGTTTTCACCTTTAACACCATCACGTTGTTTTGTAATATAATATAGTCCAAGAACCATATCCTGAGATGGTACAGTAATAGGAGCACCGTTTGCAGGGTTCAAGATATTATGAGAACCAAGCATTAATAATTGTGCTTCTAAAATAGCAGCATTTCCTAATGGAAGATGCACAGCCATTTGGTCACCATCAAAATCGGCGTTAAAAGCCGTACACGCTAGTGGGTGTAATTGAATTGCTTTTCCTTCAATCATTTTTGGTTGAAATGCTTGAATACCTAAACGGTGAAGTGTAGGAGCACGGTTAAGCAATATAGGGTGTCCTTTAAGTATATTTTCTAAAATTTCCCAAACTACTGGGTCTTTCTTGTCAACTATTTTCTTTGCAGATTTAACAGTTTTAACAATTCCTCTTTCTATTAATTTTCTAATAATAAAAGGTTTGTATAATTCTGATGCCATTCCTTTTGGAATACCACATTCGTGCATTTTTAATTCTGGTCCAACAACAATTACCGAACGAGCTGAATAATCAACACGTTTACCAAGTAAGTTTTGACGGAAACGACCTGATTTACCTTTTAAACTATCGCTTAAAGATTTTAATGGTCTGTTAGCATCAGTTTTAACTGCATTTGCTTTTCTTGAATTATCGAATAATGAATCAACCGATTCTTGAAGCATACGTTTTTCGTTACGTAAAATAACTTCTGGAGCTTTAATATCAAGTAATCTTTTTAAACGATTATTTCTGATAATAACTCTTCTGTATAAGTCATTTAAATCTGATGTTGCAAATCTACCCCCATCAAGTGGAACTAAAGGTCGTAATTCTGGTGGAATAACAGGAACTACTCTCATTATCATCCACTCTGGTTTATTTCTTCCTTTAGATGCTCTAAATGCCTCAACAACTTGAAGTCTTTTTAATGCTTCATTTTTACGTTGCTGCGATGTTTCATTATTTGCTTTATCACGTAAAGAATAAGAAAGTTCATCTAAATCAACTTTCATTAATAACATATGAAGTGCTTCTGCACCCATTTTAGCGATAAATTTCTCAGGGTCTTCATCATCAAGATATTGATTTTCTTTTGGAAGAGCTTCTAAAATATCAAGATATTCTTCTTCTGAAAGGAAATCTAATTTTTGAACTGGTTCTCCTTCTTCATTTAAAGCAGGTCCTGGCTGAATAACAACATATTTTTCATAGTATGTTATCATATCAAGTTTCTTTGTAGGTAAACCTAAAAGATAACCAATTTTATTAGGTAATGATTTAAAATACCAAATGTGAGCTACAGGAACAACTAAAGAAATATGACCCATTCTTTCGCGTCTTACTTTCTTTTCTGTTACTTCAACACCACAACGGTCGCAAACAATACCTTTATATCTAATTCTTTTGTATTTTCCACAATGGCACTCATAATCCTTTACAGGTCCAAAAATTCTTTCGCAGAAAAGACCATCTTTTTCAGGTTTATAAGTTCTGTAATTAATTGTCTCCGGTTTAAGCACCTCTCCACTAGAATGTTCTAAAATTTCTTCGGGTGATGATAAACCGATAGAGATTTTTGTAAAATTTCCCTTTACTTTTTTATCTCTGTAAGCCATATTAGTATATTTTTAATATTATAAAAATTCAAAATTAATTCACAAATTTAGAAATGGATTATTCCATTTCTAAACTTAATCCTAAACCACGTAATTCGTGAACTAACACATTTAATGATTCTGGTATCCCTGCTTGTGGCATTGGTTCACCTTTTACAATAGCTTCGTAAGCTTTAGCTCTACCAATAACATCATCAGATTTTATTGTTAGAATTTCTTGTAAAATGTTAGATGCTCCAAATGCTTCAAGAGCCCAAACTTCCATCTCACCAAAACGCTGACCACCAAATTGTGCTTTACCACCAAGAGGTTGTTGTGTTATAAGTGAATATGGTCCTATAGATCTTGCGTGCATTTTGTCATCAACTAAGTGACCAAGTTTTAGCATATAAATTACACCAACAGTTGCAGGTTGATCGAATTTGTCTCCTGTTCCACCATCAAACAAGTATGTTTTTCCATAATCTGGAACACCTGCTTGTCTTGTATAATCAATAATTTGATCTAGTGAAGCTCCATCAAAAATAGGAGTAGAAAATTTAAGTCCAAGTTTTAAACCTGCCCAACCTAATACTGTTTCGTATATCTGACCAAGATTCATTCTCGATGGTACACCAAGTGGATTAAGAACTATATCTACTGTTGTTCCATCTTCCATAAATGGCATATCTTCTTCTCTCACAATTCTAGCAACAATACCTTTGTTACCGTGACGTCCAGCCATCTTATCACCAACTTTAATTACTCTTTTCTGAGCAATATAAACTTTCGCTAATTTGATAATTCCTGTTGGTAATTCGTCACCAATAGTTACATTAAATACTTCACGTCTTGATTGTGCAGCAATTTGTTTATTTTTAATGTTATAATTATCAATAAGTTTTTTGATAAGTTCATTCTTAGCTTTATCGGTAGTCCATTTTGTAGTTGTTACATTAAGAAAATCTATTTCTACTAATAATTTTTGAGTAAATTTAGTTCCTTTAGGTATTACAAAACTTCCATAACTATCTTTAATTCCTTGAGATGTTTTTCCATTAACAAGTACAAATAATTTATCAATCAATGTTGACCTTAATTCTTCTTGCTCTTGTTGTTCCTTTTCCTCAATTCTTGCTATAATTGGCTTTTCAGCAGCTTTTAATTTTCTTTCTTTTACAGAACGTGCGAATAATTTTTTATCGATAACAACACCCGACATTGATGGAGAAGCTTTTAATGAAGCATCTTTAACATCACCGGCTTTGTCACCGAAAATGGCACGTAAAAGTTTTTCTTCTGGTGATGGGTCTGATTCTCCTTTTGGAGTAATTTTACCAATTAATATATCACCTGGTTGAACTTTTGCACCAACTCTAATTACACCATTTTCATCAAGATTTTTAGTAGCTTCTTCGCTTACATTTGGAATATCAGAGGTTAATTCTTCCATTCCTCGTTTAGTTTCTCTAACTTCTAAATTATGTTCAGAAATGTGTACAGATGTAAATACATCTCTACGTACAACATTTTCGTTTATTACGATAGCATCTTCAAAGTTATAACCTTTCCAAGGCATAAAAGCCACTTTTAGGTTTTTACCTAATGCTAATTCACCATTCTGTGTAGCATAACCTTCTGTTAGAACCTGTCCTTTTACAACTTTATCACCTTTTTTAACCATTGGTGTTAAGTTCACACAAGTTCCTTGGTTAGTTTTCTTAAACTTAGTTAGATTATATGTTACAACATCAGTTTCAAAACTAACAAATCTTTCATCATCAGTTAATATATATCTGATAGAGATTTTATTTGCATCAACGTATTCAACAACACCTTCGCCTTCGGCCATAACTAAATTTCTAGAGTCATGAGCTACTTGTTTTTCAATTCCTGTTCCAACAATTGGAGAATCTGTTTTAAGTAGTGGCACTGCCTGACGCATCATATTAGATCCCATTAAAGCACGGTTTGCATCATCATGCTCTAAGAAAGGAATTAATGATGCAGCTATTGATGCAATTTGATTTGGAGCAACGTCCATTAAATTAACATCATCTGGAGTTGAAATTGGAAAATCACCTTCAAATCTAGATTTAATTCTAGAACCTGTAAAGTTTCCTTCTTGGTCAATTACAGCATTTGCTTGTGCAATAATTTTCTCATCTTCTTCTTCAGCACTTAAATAAACTAAGTCTGTATTATCTAAATTAACTTTACCAGAATTAACTTTTCTATAAGGAGTTTCGATAAAGCCAAGATTATTAACTTTTGCAAAAACACAAAGCGAAGAAATCAAACCAATATTTGGTCCTTCTGGTGTTTCAATAGGACAAAGTCTTCCGTAGTGAGTGTAGTGAACATCACGAACCTCAAAACCAGCTCTTTCTCTAGATAAACCACCTGGTCCAAGAGCAGACATACGACGTTTGTGTGTCATTTCCGCTAATGGATTTGTTTGATCCATAAATTGTGAAAGGGCATTTGTTCCAAAAAACGAGTTAATTACTGATGATAATGTTTTAGCATTAATCAAATCAATTGGAGTAAAAACTTCGTTATCTCTAACATTCATTCTTTCTCTAATTGTTCTAGCCATACGAGCTAAACCAACACCAAACTGATTAAATAATTGCTCACCAACAGTTCTAACACGTCTATTGCTTAAGTGGTCGATATCATCAACATCAGTTTTAGAGTTTATTAACTCAATTAGGTGTTTAATGATAGCAATAATATCTTCGTTTGTAAGAACTTTAATATCTACGTCTGTATTTAAACCTAGTTTTCTGTTCATTCTAAATCGTCCAACATCACCTAAATCGTATCTTTTTTCAGAGAAAAATAAATTATCTATAATTTCTCTTGCTGTATCTTCATCAGGTGGTTCAGAATTTCTAAGCTGTCTGTAAATATAAAGTACAGCTTCTTTTTCCGAGTTACATGGATCTTTCTGAAGTGTATTATAAATTATTGCAAAATCAGATTGATTTTTATCTTCTTTATGTAAAAGAATAGTTTTTGCACCTGATTCATATATTAAATCAAGATGTTCTTTTTCTATAATTGTTTCACGATCGATAATAACTTCGTTTCTTTCGATTGATACAACTTCTCCGGTATCTTCGTCAACGAAATCTTCTAACCACGACTTAAGAACACGAGCAGCAAGTCTTCTTCCTACAAGTTTTTTAAGTCCTGTTTTAGTAACTTTCACTTCATCAGCTAAGTTAAATATTTCAAGAATTTCTTTATCGCTTTCGTAACCTATAGCTCTAAGAAGAGTAGTTACAGGTAATTTTTTCTTACGATCGATGTAAGCATACATAACATTATTAATGTCAGTAGTAAATTCAATCCAAGAACCTTTGAAAGGTATAATTCTTGCTGAATATAATTTAGTTCCGTTTGCATGCAAACTTTGACCAAAAAATACTCCGGGTGAACGGTGTAATTGTGATACAATAACACGTTCTGCACCATTAATAACAAATGTTCCCCTAGGGGTCATATATGGAATAGTTCCAAGATAAACATCTTGAACAACTGTTTCAAAATCTTCGTGCTCTGGGTCTGTACAATAAAGCTTAAGTTTGGCTTTAAGTGGTACACTGTATGTAACACCACGTTCTAAACACTCATCAATAGAGTATCGGGGTGGGTCGATAAAAAAATCGATAAATTCCAGAACAAAATTGTTTCTGGTATCAGTTACAGGGAAATTTTCTTCAAAAATTTGATTTAATCCTTCATCGCCTCTTCGTTCTTTAGAAGAACCTAGACTAAAAAATTCGTTAAATGATTTTAGTTGTATATCTAAAAAATCAGGATAGTTTAATTGATTTTGTAGAGTGGCAAAATTTACTCTTTCACTTTTATAAGTCGACATATATTTTGAATTTAAAGGACTTTTTAATAAATAACAACAAAAGGTTTAGAGCCAAATTAGGCTCTAAACCAATAAAACTTTAATAGTTTAGGAATACTTATTTAAGTTCAATGTCAGCTCCTACTTCTTCGAGTTTTGCTTTCATTGTTTCTGCTTCGTCTTTTGCTACTCCTTCTTTAATATTTGTTGGAGCTGCATCAACTAATGCTTTTGCTTCTTTAAGACCTAAACCAGTTAATTCTTTAACTGCTTTTACAACTTGCAATTTAGAACCGCCAGCTGAATTTAATACTACATTAAATTCTGTTTGCTCTGCTGCTGCTCCTTCTGCACCACCGGCTGCAGGTCCTGCTACTGCTACTGCAGCTGCTGCAGGCTCAATTCCATGCTCTTCTTTAAGAACATCAGCTAGTTCGTTAACTTCTTTTACAGATAGATTTACTAAATCTTCAGCAAGTTTCTTTAAATCTGCCATTTTTTTTAAATTTTAAATAGTTTCTAATTACGTTCAGATAAAGTTTTCATTATACCAGATAATAAATTATTTCCGGAATTTAATGAAGACATAACATTTTTCATTGGTGATTGTAATAATAGGATAACGTCACCAATAAGTTCCTCTTTAGACTTAATTGTAGATAATGTTTCAACTTGATCATCGCCAATATAAATTGACTCTTCAACAAATGCACCTTTAAGCAATGGCTTTTCGTTCTTTTTACGAAATTCCTCTATTACTTTTGCTGGAGCATTTCCAACCTCAGAAAACATTATCGCCGAATTGCCTACAAGAGTTTCATACAGCTCCTCATAATTGTTATCAGCCTTATCCATGGCCAATTTTAGAAGCGTGTTTTTAACTACAAGTAATTTTATATTCTTTGCGTAGCACAATCTTCTAAGATTACTAGAATCTTCTGCATTTAATCCTGAAATATCAGTTAAATACAAATGTGTTGAAGAATTGATTTGCTCCACTAAAGAATCGACTACTTGAGTTTTTTCCTCTTTTCTCATAATAATTTAATAAATTAAATTTCGAATGATTTCGGATCAACTTTGATACCAGGGCCCATTGTACTAGAGATATAAACACTCTTTACGTATGTTCCCTTCGCAGATGTTGGCTTTAATTTAATAATATTTCTGTATAATTCATCAGCGTTATCTTTGATTTTTTCTTTATCGAAAGATACTTTACCAATGGAAGCATGTATTATACCATATTTATCAACTTTAAAGTCAATTTTACCTGCTTTTACTTCAGAAACTGCTTTTCCAACTTCCATAGTAACAGTACCACTTTTGGGGTTAGGCATAAGTCCTCTTGGTCCTAAAACTCTACCAAGTTTACCTACTTTTGCCATAACCGAAGGCATGGTAATAATTACATCAATGTCAGTCCAACCGTTCTGAATTTTTTCTATATAATCATCGAGACCAACATAATCGGCCCCATTATCTTTTGCTTCTTGTTCTTTATCAGGTGTACAAAGAACTAATACTTTAGTTTCTTTACCTGTTCCGTGAGGAAGAGTAACAATTCCTCTAACCATTTGGTTAGCTTTTTTTGGATCTACTCCTAAACGAATTGCAAAATCTACAGATGCATCAAATTTTGCAGTTCCTGTATCTTTTACAAGTTGAGATGCCTCAACTATATCGTATTCAAGACCATTTTCAACCTTATCAACAAAGGTTTTTTGTTTTTTAGTCAACTTTGCCATTTCTCTTCTCTTTTATTAGTTTGAAGGGAATTCACCCTTAACTACAATACCCATACTTCTTGCTGTTCCAGCTACCATTTTCATTGCCGATTCAATACTAAATGCATTTAAATCAGGCATTTTATCTTCTGCTATCGCTTTTACTTGATCCCATGTTACTGTACCAACTTTTATACGATTAGATTCTGCTGAACCTGATTTTAATTTTGCTGCATCTAATAACTGAACTGCTGCAGGTGGTGTTTTAACAATAAAACTAAATGATTTATCGCTATAAACTGTTATTACCACAGGTAAAACTTTCCCTGCTTGATCTTGAGATTTTGCGTTAAATTGTTTGCAAAATTCCATTATGTTAACACCTTTTGCACCTAGTGCCGGTCCTACTGGTGGAGACGGATTAGCTGCTCCCCCTTTAATTTGCAATTTAATAAATCCTTCTACTTGTTTAGCCATGATTAACTAATTCCCTCAATTAAATTATTCTTTTTCTACTTGCATAAAGCTAAGTTCTACAGGTGTTCTTCTACCAAATATTTTAACTATAACTTTAAGCTTCTTTTTCTCTAAATTTATTTCTTCTATTGTGCCGTTGAAACCATTAAAAGGTCCATCAATAACCTTAATTGTTTCTCCAACATAGAATGTCATTCCAAACTCTTCTTCGCTTTCTTCTAGTTCATCTACTTGACCTAAAATACGATTGATTTCGCTTTGACGAAGTGGTACAGGACGACCTCCTTTTTCTGCTCCTAAAAATCCAATTATTCCATTTATTCCTTTAATAACGTGCTCTACTTCTCCTTCTAGAGAAGCTTCAATAATGATATAACCCGGGAAAAAATTTCTTTCTTTACTAATTTTTTTTCCGTTTCTTATTTGAAATACCTTTTCTGTTGGTATTATAACTTGAGAAACATAATCAGTAAGGTTAAGAGAAGCTATTTCACCTTCAATAAGGTCTTTAACTTTCTTTTCTTTTCCGCTAATTGCACGAACTACATACCATTTTTTATCACTACTGGCCATTTTATTTTATTTTTTTATAATTGCGCATAAATGAATTCCATTATATTTTTGAATGATCCATCCATTAATGCAATTACTAATGCAATTATTAGCGAAGACACCATTACTATGATAGAACTTGTTTGTAGTTCTTTCCATGTTGGCCAAGTTACTTTCTCTACCAACTCTCTGTATGCATCTTCTAAATATAAGAATAATTTCATATTTTCAATTCTTTACGCACGGGCGGAGAGGCTCGAACTCCCGACCTACGGTTTTGGAGACCGTTGTTCTACCAACTGAACTACACCCGTAAATATGGCAAGAAAAATCTTGCCATATTTATTTGGTTTTAAATTATTTATTCAATAATATCAATTACTTGACCAGCACCAACTGTACGACCACCTTCACGAATAGCGAATGTAAGTCCTTTGTCAATAGCAACCGGAGTAATTAATTCTACTGTGATTGTTACGTTATCACCAGGCATTACCATTTCAATTCCTTCTGGTAGTTGAATCTCACCAGTTACGTCTAATGTACGTAAATAGAATTGTGGACGGTAATTATTATGGAAAGGAGTGTGACGACCACCTTCTTCTTTTTTCAACACATAAACTTCTGCTTTGAATTTAGTATGAGGTGTGATTGTACCTGGTTGAGCAAGTACCATTCCTCTTTTGATCTCATTCTTATCAACACCACGAAGTAATAAACCTACGTTATCACCTGCTTCACCTCTATCAAGAATCTTACGGAACATTTCTACTCCAGTACATACAGTTTTTTTACCTTCTGCACCTAAACCTATCATGTGTATTTCGTCTCCAGTATTAACAACACCAGTTTCAATTCTACCAGTAGCAACTGTACCACGACCAGTAATTGAGAATACGTCCTCAACAGGCATTAAGAATGGTTTTTCAACATCACGAGGAGGAAGTTCAATCCATGAATCAACAGCATCCATTAATTCCATAATTTTACCTACCCATTTTGGATCGTTGTTTAATCCACCTAATGCAGAACCTAAAATTACTGGAGTATTATCACCATCAAAATCATAGAAATCTAAAAGTTCACGAACTTCCATTTCTACTAATTCTAACATCTCTTCGTCATCAACCATATCTACTTTGTTCAAGAAAACTACCAAACGAGGTACGTTTACTTGTTTTGCAAGTAAGATATGTTCACGAGTCTGAGGCATTGGACCATCAGTTGCAGCAACAACGATAATAGCACCGTCCATTTGAGCAGCACCAGTTACCATGTTTTTAACG
>Ga0256845_1001646_pt1 | contig 17529 bp, 16 predicted proteins | sample RiftiametaG_FD_189101 | JGI IMG/M metagenome (GOLD analysis project Ga0256845, IMG submission 189101) | Tube worm associated microbial communities from hydrothermal vent at the East Pacific Rise, Pacific Ocean - Riftia | ecosystem: Host-associated > Annelida > Integument > Unclassified ...
ATTGGTTACTGCGAGTGAAACCCTAGAGCTCACCACCGCCGACAAGCCAAAGGAATTGATGCGCAAAGGAATGCTAGCGCCATCAGCCATCGCACACATTCTGACCTCGAAGTACTGTTACGGTCTGCCATTTGTACGACAGGTAGCGATGCTCGCGGCAGAGGGCATCTACCTCAGTGACTTTTCGAGTATCAGCCCAAGCACACAAGCGCTGCGGTATGTGATATGTTTCGTGGTTTCTCGGGTTACGTGCAAGCGGATGCGCATTCCGTGTACAATGCTCTTTTTCGAGGAAATGCTCGCAAAATCCCGAAAGACAAGCCACCCGATGAGGTCGGGTGCTGGTCGCTCTTTCGAAGAAAATTTTGGGAGGCTGCCACCGTGAGCAAGGAGCCGATTGCCCAGGAAGTCGGGTACGTCCGCGGACTGCTCAACAGTGCGACCGGTTAAGCAACTCATATTGGCTTTTCTGCGGCTCTGACGACTATGCCCAGTCTGCCGCAAATATTTTCTCGTTGATTGCCAGCTGCAAACTGCACGGCCTCGAACCCGAAACCTATCTCACCGAAATCATCCGCTTCATGCCGCGGTGGCCGAGGGACAGATACCTCGAGATCTCTCCGCGCTACTGGAAGTCGACTCGCAAGCGTCTCATTGCATCCGAACTCACCGTCGAAATCGGTCCCATCACCGTCCCAGCTCCCCTGGAATCGACGGAAGAGAAATCTTCGACGAACTGATAGCTGGTGCGAGGTGCTCATGCCTTTGGAAGTAGCTGCTCGCTCTTATGCCTGAAAGTATGGGGTTGGTGCAGGCGGCGCTTACATGAACTCTCAGAAATACATGGTATAGTGCACCAAAATTTAATAAAATGCTCAAAAACGTGCATATTACCACGTGCGAGCCGCCATGGCCTTGGGTGTTTCAATCTGGAAGACGCTTGCTGAAGTTACTCGCCGACCTTGCCGTGGTACGCTCATGCGACCGTCGGTGGAGGGCTCGCTCCCTAAGAAACTGACGCTTGCTGGATGACAGCCGAGAAGGTCATGTCTGGCCTCCACGACCCTCGAGAGCCTCGCTTTAGGTACCAGTCCTCTAGGACCTGGTGGGCGAGCTTAAAAAATGCCGCGCGGTTGGGGGCTGATCGTTTTCTACTTTGAAGAGCGTTGCCGCCTATCAACATGCGGTCTCCTGCAGAATTACAGCCATAAGTATTGTCGCTGCGGACTCTCCGCCGAGGCGGAGGTCCTACGCTGGCCTCAGGTAACTGTATAAATGAGGCGCTCGCCATGCACTGTGAGCTCAAGCTCCAAGCAACCTGGGGAGATTGGATGCGGATAGAGCGCGTAGGTCACGACAATGCTCTCCCCCTTCTTTACGGGGAGGGGAGCCAGGGGAAAATAAGTTTGTGCCCAGTGAGTCCCTGGCTTGTGGGGCCCTGTGTCGAGACACACCGAAGGGGACAATTGCGCTGCAAACCAACCCGCGAATCCATGCAACTGACCATCGCGCTCAGCTAGGAACGTCAGTTCGCCGGACTGCCAAATGTCTTGCACACCGGCAGTTACAAGATCGAGTGAAACAATAGGCTGCCCAGGCGCTAGGACATCGTGAGGATCAATGAAAATCTTCTGCCCGATGGCTTGGCGCACTTCCACTTCTTCAAGAGAAGAAAAGTCGATTCCCTTTACCTGTATATTCCAAGAACCTGGTCCCGCTTTGTTGTAGAGATCGGGCGCGTCGAGAGGAGCAAGTAGTAGTTGCACTGCGCTCGGGAGCATTCGGCCACCAGGCTTCAAATTGTTGTCTCTGCAGGCGATCACGTGTTGAAGCATGCCCTCGGTGAATGCAAAATGTCCGAGCCATTCACTCACGATCAGATCGACCCGATGGTCAGACTTGAAGGTCGAGGCATTTTCGTGAATTACTTCGACTTGCTCTTCGAGATTGTTGGCCGCTACCAAACGCCGTGCAACCTGGGCTATAGCGGCACGATCGAGACCAATTACCTGTGCCGCACCAGATTTTGCCGCCAGCATTGCAAGCAACCCCGAACCTGTGCCGACATCAATGACCCGGTCCCCAGAGCTAACTACTTCGGCGATTGCCTCCGCGAACGCATTTGTACGATGTTTGTCCAACACCATCAGGCGCTGAAGAGAAAGCTCAGAGTAGCTGTCAAAGTCGAAGTCAAAATCTGCAGAGGTCATGCGCCCCCCTGTACCGCTCATTGTATCGCGGCGCATCAAGAAAACATCGGGGCCCTTTCGGGGCAAACGAACCTGCGCTCTAGAGCACCTACCGGTGCACAGAGGGAGCGTTTGGGCGCCGTCGCATCACAAAAGCAACCTCGTTACAATTGGTTACCCAATTCAGCTGCCAATTGATACTGGCAAAAAGCAACCTCGTTGCTTTTTGAAATGCGAAAATACATGGCGTACTGCACTTAAAATCAATAAAATGTTTAAAACATGTGCAGTATACCATGTACTGAGGAACATTCTGTGCATGTTCTCTTCTGAAGTTTGAAATGCGGATTGCCCTCGCAAGTCTCTTACTTGAAGTTACTCACCGACCAGATGTCCCTGGGCTTGTCGTCAAATATGCCGCAGGCCACTTGCGCATATTTGGTGCTTGTCATGGCAATGAAATGTCCATTGCTTGAGTAACATGCACCCTCACAGGAATCGTAATCGGCTTGGTTGGGATCTCGCCCCAACTGCTGGGCCCATGCAGCTCCTTCGGAATACATCTGCTGCAAGCAAGTTTTGATTACCTGCTCTGCGCTCGAATAACCCGGGCAAAGGTTGGTAGCAAAACCGTAGTAATCTTTTTGGTAGGGGCCCGTGCTGTCTTCGCATGCTGTCTTGTTCCAACTTCCATGGGGAACACCGCTGGCTTGATCGAGTTCCGCGTTTTTGGCCGCGCATTGCTCGGCTTCAGTCCAACGCTGCAGGGGCTTCATGCACTGACACTCGGTGCGAAATTGATTGATGCGATTGAAACAATCTTCAGAAAAGTCGCCCGTGCTGGGTAGCGGATCTGGTTTGCACTCAAGATTGACCTGGCAGGTGGACGAGCCTCCTCCGGTAGCGGTGGAGCCACCTGTGTTACTCATACCCCCGGTGGCGGCGGAACCACCCGTGCTACTCGTACCCCCGGTAGCGGTGGAACCACCCGTGTTACTCATACCACCACTGCTCATTGCGCCGCCGGTGTTTGTACTGCCGCCCGTGTTGCCCGTGCCACCGCTATTGGTCGATGTGTTTCCACCGCTACCAGTGGGTAACTCGCTCTTGACGTCGATAGTGCCGTCGCCGTCCTTGTCGAGACCGTCTATCACATTGTCCCCGTTGGTGTCCTTTCCAATAGCATCTACGACTCCGTCGCCATCGGTGTCTACACCAACACCGTCGGGTTTGCCGTCGCCATCAATATCAATTGTATCAGGCTTACCGTCGTTGTTAGCGTCTACCAACGTACCCAGATCGCTTTGAATGGAGGTTGACTCCGCTCCCTTATTTTCCTGAGCGTCGTCGGTCGAAGAGCACGCGCTGAGGCTTGCGAGAAGAATTCCAGAGACGCCCAAGGCAAGGGGAAATATACTAGTACGTTGATATGGTTTAATGATACTCATGGATCCATTCTACGCGCAGTTGGAGTCCCGAGTAAAACTTTCGCTAGTGGCGCAAGATTCCCCTGTGGTTAGATCTTGCTAACCAGCACATAGAACTTGGTAGCGTCTGGAGTTGGCCACGACAGGGTTGCGTAAAGTCGCAAGCTCGAGTGGCTTTTGGGCAGGAGCCGCTAGAGCGCCTTTCAGTTTGAAGGAAATACGCGGCATTTTCGTCCACCCACAGATTGTAGGGGTGGGCCCCAATGCCGCACTGGCTCCAATTGTGCCCACTTATCGGCGCTCTAGATGTCCTCGTGGTCGCGATAACCCGCAAATCGGTCGGCGCTCTCTAGATGGCTCGTTTAGAGCGCGTTGCAGAAGTATGGAAGGGCCTAAAATAACGAAGAGCAACGTTCAACAAGCTGAATAGAGTCATTTTGCAGGGCAAGCTCTCACCAAGATTAGCTTCGCCTGCAAAAGACCGAGACACGGTTGCGCAAACCGCTGTAAGCCCTCAAACGCGCGCACAGAAAATCAGTGTATCGGTGGCCATCATTCCCGGATTTTGCGTGTAGTCGGCAAAAGACTCGACCTCAGAAAAACCTTCGTAAAGAAGAATCGCTTCGAGCTCTTTGGGATACCATTGACGCAACACGAGAGGGATTGTCACCCCATCGCGGGCTCCTTCGGGTTTTAAATGGCTCTCCACCAAAAGCGTTTGTTTTGCCGGATTGTATTCGAAGCGCTCTGTTTGGCGGATCCATTCGCCGGTGTCGGGATGTTTAAAACGCGGTGCCTTAAAAAGCTCTTCAGGATCTGCCTCCACTTCGTCCGGATGGGGAATCGGCACGTCAAAAAGAAGGCGTCCCCCGGGGGCGAGATGGTCTTTTGCCCGTCTAAGAAAGGCGGACATATCGCGAAAAGTTGCCAGGTGCCCCACCACATTGAAGGTGGCGAAAACCAGGGGAAATTGCTCCTTCAATTTGAGCCGTCGCATGTCTCCTGAGCGAATTGTGATATGCTGACGCGCTTTGTCGCGCAAGCGTGCGGCGTTGCTCTCCAAGCGCTTGAGCATAGGTTGGCTCAGGTCAACCGCGGTCACATCCACTCCGGCCTTGGCGAGGCTGAGGGTTACTCGTCCCGTGCCGGCGCCGTATTCAAGGACGGGGCCACCATATTGCTCGGCAATATCACAAAAGAAACGCACGTCCTGTTTGCGAGTTTTAAAGCTTGTCTCATAGAGACTCACATGCTCATAATGTGCAAGGGATGTAGGAGAGTCGGTCATTTACTCTTTGGACCTGCCCGCCGACGCTGCACAATCACTTGGCGGTCAGCAGGCAAAGATCAACAATGGTCTTAGAGTGCTTCGTCGCGCTCGGTGATGAATTCGCGTACGGCCTCGGTCGAGGAGCGATGCCAATGCACTTTGCCCTCGGCGATTTCGCGCAGAGCAATGACGGCTGCTTTGTTTTTTGAATTCACAAGAGCGGGATCGCCCTTCATGAGTTCACGAGTGCGCTGAGCCGCAAGAACGACGAGGGCAAAACGGTTGTCTTCTCTTTCGAGGCAATCTTCGACGGTAACGCGAGCCATGAGCTTTTTCCTAAATTGTCCGCAAAGATGCTGGTGAATTTGCTTCGCCACGTCTTAGACGCCGAAAAATTTCGGTGCCCAAGTTGGGAGAATCCAGCTCTTCGGGGACAACCACACTAATGTAGGCGCTAGGGTCGCGCAACTTATCGCGGAGAAACTCTCAGGAAAACCTAGGCTGTAAGTACTGTACGCATGATCGGCTCTCGTGCCGGCCCACGGGCCGAATATGCTCTGGTTGGAATTTATTTCAAATTCTGCGATTTAATCGCAGGGTAGGTGTTTTTTATCTTAACTCGTTGAAACTATTAAATTTTATTGCACCTCAACGGGTGGAAATCGTACGAACACCCTATAGAAGAGAGTTGACAGGCGCTGTGAGAGGCACAATTTGGCCAGCCTCGTGAGTAAAACTCTTGTAATCGTGGAATCACCCGCCAAGGCCCGTACCATCACGGGATTTCTTGGCGATGATTACGTTGTTGAATCGTCCATCGGACACATTCGTGATTTGCCCCGCTCGGCGGCAGACATTCCTCTCAAGTATAAAAAACTTGCTTGGGCACGCTTGGGTGTGGACACCGACAACGATTTTCAACCTCTTTATATCATTGATCCGGATAAAAAGGAGCACATCAAGAAGCTGAAGAAGCTGACGGCTGAGGCGAAAGAAGTGTTGCTCGCAACAGACGAGGATCGCGAAGGAGAAGCTATTGCGTGGCATCTCCTAGAAGTCCTCGCGCCCAAAGTTCCCGTCAAACGCATGGTCTTTCACGAGATTACCGCTCAAGCCATCGAAAAGGCAATCAAGAATCCTCGTGAACTCGACAAACGCTTAGTGAATGCTCAGGAGGCACGCCGCATCCTCGACCGCCTCTTTGGCTACGAAGTATCGCCCGTTCTTTGGAAAAAAGTCATGCCTCGTCTCTCGGCGGGGCGTGTGCAGTCTGTCGCTACGCGTATAGTTGTTGAGCGCGAGCGCGAGCGAAAAGAATTTGGCTCGGCTAGTTATTGGGATATTGAGGCTGGCCTTGAAGTCGAAAAGGGCACTCCAAAAGAGTTCACGGCTCAACTGGTGCGTGTGGCTGGCAAGCGTGTTGCAAGCGGCAAAGACTTTGACGATCGCGGTAAGCTTAAAAAGGATGATCTGCGTCACCTTAAAGAAGACGAGGCGCGGCAACTCAGTGAGAGTTTGAAGAGCGAAAAGGTTCAGGTCGTTAGCGTCGAGCGTAAGCCGAATAAACGCTCGCCGGCACCACCTTTCATGACCTCCACCTTGCAACAAGAGGCCGGTCGCAAGTTGCGTTTCTCCTCTTCACGCACCATGCGTGCAGCCCAAAGGCTCTACGAAAATGGCTACATTACCTACATGCGTACCGATAGCACTACTCTTTCCGAGTCTGCTCTTATCGCAACGCGCGCGTGTATCGCCGAACTTTATGGCGACGACTATTTGCCCAGTAAACCCCGCGTTTACAAGAAAAAGGTAAAAAACGCCCAAGAGGCTCATGAGGCTATTCGTCCTGCGGGGGAGAGCTTTCGTCTGCCCGAGGAAGCCGCCAAAGAGCTTTCTCCTGATGAGGCAAAGGTTTACGAGCTGGTTTGGAAGCGAACTATCGCCTCGCAAATGAACGATGCTCGTGGTGAGAGTGTGAGCGTGCAATTGCTCGCCTCGGGTCCGGAGAAATGCGAGTTCGCAGTTCGTGGCAATAGCATTGTATTTCCTGGTTTTTTGCGGGCCTACGTTGAAGGTAGTGATGATCCGGGTGCTGAGTTAGAGAATCGTGAGCATCCTTTGCCTCCTTTTGTTGAAGGCCAGGCTATTGATGTAAAAACCCTTGAGGCGAATGGTCATGAAACCCAGCCCCCAGCGCGATTCACTGAGGCATCTCTTGTGCGTCGTCTCGAAGAATTGGGAGTGGGTCGTCCCTCTACCTATGCATCTATTATTGGCACAATTTTAGAGCGTGGTTATGTTTGGAAACGGGGCAACGCTCTCGTACCGACATTTCGAGCGTTCGCAGTGATAGCTTTGATGGAGCAGCACTTTGGCGCCCTAGTCGACTACGCGTTTACCGCGCGTATGGAGGACGAATTAGACGAAATTGCAGCCGGGGACAAAGAGGGACTGCCTTGGTTGAAAAAGTTCTACTTTGGCAAAGCAAAGGAAGAGCAGGAGGTACCTCTTGATGTGGGGCTGCAGGCCCTTGTGGCAAATAACCTAGGCGAAATTGACGCTCGAGCTATCAACACCCTGCCTTTGGGCGAAGACGACGATGGTGTTGTGGTTGCTGCGCGTGTGGGGCGCTACGGCGCGTATATTCAGCGAGGTGAGGATACCGCAAGTGTACCGGACGATTTGGCGCCGGATGAGCTAACCCTTAAAAAAGGGTTGGAGCTACTTTGCGCTCCCAGCGGCGATCGTCTTTTGGGCAAAGATCCAGAAACAGATTTGCCGGTGTATTCAAAAAACGGCCGATTTGGTGCCTTTGTACAATTGGGCGAGATGGAGAAGGGGGGGGAAAAACCTCCGACCTCCTCATTGTTTAAGACAATGACTGCCGAGAATATCACATTGGAAGAAGCCCTCAAATTATTGAGCTTGCCTCGGGTCGTCGGTATTGATCCCGCAGATGACAAAGAGGTAACGGCGCAGCTTGGGCGTTATGGTCCTTATATTAAGAAGGAGAAAGACAGCCGTAGCTTAGCGGCTGAGGACCAGATTTTTTCTGTTACAATGGAAGAGGCCCAGGCTATATTTGCTGAGCCGAGGCGGCGTGCTGGCCAGCGCAAGGCCGCCGAGCCTTTGAAAGAACTGGGCAACGATCCAGTGAGTGAGGCTCTAATCACTCTTCGTGAGGGGCGTTTCGGTCATTATGTAACCGATGGCGACACCAATGCCTCTCTGCGTAAAGAGGACGACCCTGGTACTATTACTCCCGAAAGAGCTCAGGAACTTCTTCAATTGAGACGTGATCGTGGCCCCTCAAAGAAGAAAAAGAAGACAAGCAAAAAGAAAGCCGCCAAGAAGACCGTAAAGAAGGTTGCGAAGAAGACGACCAAAAAAGTCGCTAAAAAGGTAGCTTCTAAGAAGACCATAAAGAAGGTTGCGAAGAAGACGACCAAAAAAGTCGCCAAGAAAAAGGCCTCCAAGAAAACCGTTAAAAAAGTAGCGAAGAAGGCGACTAAAAAAGCCAGCAAAAAGACCGTTACCAAGAAGGCTGAGGAGAAGAGTTCAGAATAGAAGAGGCATGTAGTATGGGCGCTTTTGAGGAGAAGGAGTCGGTACCGGGCAGTTTGCCGGCTCCAGGATTAAAGCCCTACTACCTGTGGACATAACGATTTGTCTGCAGCTTCTTCGATCAGGGCTACCTCCGCTTCCTTAGCCCTTGCTCTCTTCGGGCTCCTAAGTTTGGCTTCTCCCGAGGCGTGGGCTGACGAGCGTGAGGGCTGTAGGGGGAGCGCAGGGCAGGAGGCTGCCTACTTCTACCACGGAAGTAAAAACGGCTCAGAATCGCAATTTGGCCCCCTGACTGTCCTCATCAACGGCGGTTTTGATATTGTACGCAATCCCTCTTACAGCTCGGAGGTATTTCGTTTGAACTACGGCAAGGGACTTGAGAATGTGGCCCGCAATGTTTCGAATCCTCGTTGGGCAATGGGCCCTGGCGGACTGAGTCACGCAATTGCTCACGAAGTGCTGCCTTACCGAGGATTTTCTTCCAACTATGGTCAATGGTTGCCCAATGTTTTTCTTCATACCTTGGGGGAGGGCATGCTCTATCGCAAAACAACAGAGTGGTACCGTTCACGCTGTTTTGAGAGCCCACGCGTTTTTGGTTTCGCCACCGTCTTCGCCACGCAAGTGTTGAATGAAGTAATCGAAAATGGCGCCTACCAAGGTCCTAATATTGATCCCATGGCCGATTTCTTGCTCTTTAATATTTTGGGCTACACACTTTTTTCTTTCGATTCGGTGGCGGGTTTCTTTAGTGGACCTGTGCAGTTAAATTATTGGCCTGGTCAGGCGGCGTTTGATATTGCGCAGGGGCGTATTTTTAATCAGGGAGAAAACTACGCCTTTCAGGTAACCTTGGGCAATTGGACCGACTGGAGGGCCTTTTTATATTTTGGGGTCGATGGATTACTCGGGCTTTCGGTACCTCTTGGAGGCACGAAAATCCTTTCCTTGGGTATGGGATCTCATTTGATGCAACTGGAGGAAGAGATTTTTGAGGGCACTCGCGTATTGATTCCCCAGGGGGATCTTAATCTGGCAGGTGGGCTCTTTTATGAGAACGACAGGTCCCTAATTGCCTCGTTTACCGCCAGTGGAGGTGAGCGCCCAGTTGCGGCTTTTAATCTATATCCAAGCTTTTTACAGGTGGGAACTAATAAATTTGGTGCCTATGCCCGAGCCGGTCAAGATGAGGGATATAGTATTGGTGTGACGGCGAGCGCGTTGCCGTTGGTGCCGGGCGTGATCTTTGGGGGAAGCTCTTCAGCAGTCCGATTTTGATAGTATTTAACTCACCAGCATACCCTCAAAGGGAATGGGAGTTTTCCCTGCATACCCTCAAAGTGAATATGATATCTTCATAATATTGAAAATTTTCCTTAGGAGGGAATGGGCAGAGTAGCTCGCTGGCTACACAATGGGGCCATGCTCACGCACCTCTATCGATTTCGCTGGACTTTGGCCCTCAGCTCCCTAGCTATAGTCCTTGCTCTCTTTCTGGGTGGAGTGAGTAAGGTGTTGGACTTTTCTCAAAGAGTGGACTCCCTCAAAGAGAATCCACCTGCTGAGATGCAGCCAAAGTTTTTCGATTCACGTACGGATATTTGGTTCGATCCAGAGGACGAAGGGCTTTCTGCGTACCGCGATATTGAGGCTCAATTCATTGCCGAAGACTCGGTAATTGTCGCCTTTGAGGAGACCTCAGACCCTTGGGGGGGCTTTGGAGAGAAGCCTCTTCTTCTTATCGCAGAGTTGACGGGGAAGTTTCAAAAAATTCCCTCAGTTCGCAACGTACGAAGCCTGACCTCAAGCCCATGGATAAGAAACGGAGAGGCTGCTCCAGGGGAGCCGGGACTTATTGTGAGCGATCTCTTTGACAAACCCATCAAGGAATTTTCTCGTGATGAACGCCTTGAGCGCATGATTGCAGTCTTGGGCGCAGAAGGGGCAAGCGCTCTCGCGGGCAAAGAGGAAGTCCGTCGAATTTGGGGTGCTCAAGCCGACTTTTCGCAGTTTATTGGAGAAAAGAGGTTTATGGATGCAATTGTGAGCCGTGACGGTCGCTCTGCGGCCTTGCAACTGCAGGTTCTGCGGAAGAGAGCGGATAAATAACGACTGAATCAAGCGTTTTCTATCACTTCTTCAGGGGATCCGGAGGTGGCTCGCCGCCTTGCACTCTATCGAAGGCCAAGCTGCGGTTGTTGCTGAGGTTCAAGAGATTCTCTCCGAGTTTGAAAGCCGAGAGATGCACATTGCGGGCATCCCAGTTGTCGAGCGCCATTTTCCAGAAGTAGGCGAGGCTGACATGACCTATCTCGCCCTCATGTTTGTGGTGATTGGCGCTACGCTCTTTGTCATTTACCGTAAAGTGAGTGGTGTTTTGCTTCCTTTACTTGTGGTGATGGGCAGCATTTTGGCCATGAATGGCCTGGTTTGGCTCAATGGTGATTTGGTGAACAACCTGACGGCCATGACACCTCTCATTATGACTGCCGTAGGGGTCGCCGATGGGGTGCATTTGGTGACATCGTACTTTATTTTGCGTCCAGCGTATCGCTCAAGGGAGGAGCTGATAATTCAGGTTCTGAGAAAAAACGCTCTCCCAGTATTTCTAACAACTCTCACGACTGTTGTGGCGTTTCTATCCCTTACGGTGAGCCCAATTGTGCCCATTGTTGAGCTTGGTTATACGGCGGCGATTGGCACGGTTGCAGCATATGTGCTTTCAATGACCATTGTTCCAGCTGGGCTCTCTCTGCTTTCGCTACCAAAGACTAGAAAAGAACAGAATGCGGCAAGGGGCGTCGTTCAGAATTATTGGACGGACTCATTGGCTTCATTTGTCGAGAGAAAGCGCGCAAATATTCTCGTGGGTGCTGGGTTTTTCTTGGCAGTCTCTGCATTCGGGCTCTCCCGTTTGCAGGTGGAAAGCGATATGCGTCTGATGTTTCCAGCGACGGATCAGGTTGTGCTCGACCAAAATTGGATTGAGGACCACCTTGGCGGTGTGGGAGATTTAGACTTGGTTTTCTATGGCAGAGAGTCTGCCCTCGACGATATCGAACTCTCAAAAATGCGCCGTCGAAGCGAAGCCTTACGCATTGAACAATTGCAGAGTGCGTCTCGTTTTAACGATAATTTGGCCGAGTTAGAGGGACTAGTACCAAAGGTCGGAACTTCGTGCCGGGTTTGGTACCCATGAGACAAAAAGTAGTACCGAGGGCAAATAGGGAGGCTATTGCGGGTTTCATCAGGCCCCCACTTCAGTTGGGTCTGGTGAAACCCGGCACGAACTTCCGGCACGAGGTACTAGAGCAGAAGATTAGTCGGGAGGACCGCGGAAGAATAGCCACCGATGGGGTCTTTTTGCAGATGGTGGACTCTTTTGAATGCCGCCTGGTGGAGGAGTCAAAGAAGCCCGGCTCACCTCTGAGCACTCTCACTAGCTTTGATAGTGGTTTGAGTGTGTTGCGACGCATGCATCAAGTGCAAAACGACAATAAGGGTGAGTTTTATCGTGTTCCCCAGAGTAGGGATGTGCACAATGACGCCAAGAAAGAGCGTGTTGTGAGAGACCCGTTTACGGGGGAGTTCGAGCTTTTGCCCGCTCAAAGTGCCTCCACCATGTGCGCTCAGTATTACCTGCAATACGAAAACGGGGCAAAGCCAGCTGAGAACCTGAGCTCTTTTGTGAGTTCCAATAGGCGTGTCTTTCGCATAGCTGCTCGTACCGAAGCCAGAACTACCGCGTCGATGTTGGCTGCCTATGAAGAGATTCGGCGTATTGCTCGGGATGAATTTTCGGAGATTTCCGGTTCACCTGCTGAGGTTGAGTCCGGCGCCGCCCTCTCAACCATGAGGCTCACTGGAAAGAACTTTCTCTTCATGAATATGATGGAGCGCTTTACCGATACGCTGATTCACTCGCTCGCTCTCGCGCTCCTTGTAATCACCCTGGTCATAGGGGTTGTTTTTCGCTCATTACCTCTGGCTCTTGTGAGCATGGTGCCCAATATCTTGCCCCTCGTGTTCCCCCTGGCTCTCTTTGGTCTCCTTAAGATACCTTTAGACGGCCCGGCCGTGATAGTGGTAACTATTGCATTAGGGGTCTGTGTGGACGATACGATCCACCTTTTGACGAAGTTTTCTAGCTCGCGCAAGGCAGGGCGAGGCGTAAATTACGCAATTCGTGAGAGCTTTCGCCAGGTGGGTTCTGCCCTTTCCTGGACCTCGTTGACTCTTGTCTTGGGGTTCTCAGTCGTCTCCCTTAGCGATTTTCGCCCCAATATGTTGGTGGGCATTTTAGGGGCAAGCATGGTCGCCCTTGCCTGGGTAGCTGACATGGTTGTAACGCCAGCTCTGCTTTTATTGGTTGTGAGCGAAAAAAGAGACAGCTCAAAAGTTTTGTCAATGGCTGACTCGCCTCAGCCCGCAGAGTAAGTAGCTAACAAATGGAGATAAATATCATGAAACACGCAATGAATAGAAGAACTCATATAATAGGCGCAATTGCCCTTGTGCTCTTACTAACCACTGGGGCCATTTATGCCTCTAATACCTCGGGAGTGGCGGTGCCCGAGTCTCCGAGATTTAATCAAGGAAATGCCGCAAAAAAAGGGCATACTATTGCCAAATATGCAGAGACCTTGGATAGCGGTTGGGTCGATCAGTACTCAAAATCGAAGATGACCCTCTATGACCCTCTATGACCCTCTATGACCCTCTATGACCCTCTATGACCCTCGCGGCGATAGCGTGAAGCGAGAGGTGGTTCAGGCATTGCTCGAAGGAAAGTCGGGGGATAAATCAGTGGTGCGCTTCATGACTCCAGCGGATATTCGTGGTGTGGCTGCGTTGACTCATGAGAAGATTGGTGGAACGGACGATAGTTGGCTTTACCTGCCGGCAAGTCGTCGCGTGCGCAGGATATCAGGGGCAAACCGAACGGGAAGCTTTCAAGGTACCGAATTTACCTACGAAGATCTCTCCAGCTTGAGCGTGGAGCGCTACGGGTGGACGTATATTCGGGACAGTAGGGTAAAGGGTGAGCCCGTATATGTCCTAGAAGCAAAACCACGTTACCGCGAGACAGGTTATTCTAAGATACTAATTTCTTTGCATCGCTCTCACTTTCGAGCAGAGAAAATGGAATTCTTTGACAAGGCGGGACGCAAGCTGAAAACACTCACATCGTCTCGGTGGGCCCATCTTCATGGTCGCTTTTGGCGCGCAAAAAAACAGGAGATGTCCAATCATCAAACAGGAAAGCGCACGGTGCTTGAAACCGAGAACATTCGCCTCAATATGGCCCTTTACCCGGGAAAAAACGGGAGTTCGCGCAAAAATTTGAGTGAGGCACTCTTCACTCGTCGCGCCCTTGAAGGAATGTAATGTGCTCCGTTTTCCCTCAGTTATGAGCCTGGGTGTCGCTTCTATTTTGTGCAGTACCTCGGGGTACGCCCAAGTGAGCTTTGCCGATTTGGACGCCGAGTTTTCAGGAATGGCGGGAGATGAGGGATCGAGTGTGCATGGTCCTATTCTAGAAAAATTTCGAGGGTATTTGGCTGAAGAGCTGAGGGTCTACCCCCTAGACCGCGGGCAAGGTAACAATGATCAACAGTTGATCACCGAGGCAGAGCTGGAGATCAATATTCGTCTTGTCGGCGGTCTCGCCCTTGAGGCGATGCCGTGGTTTATGATTGATGCATTAGATACAAATCTTTTACGCTATGAACCTCGCTCTGCCTATTTGATCTATAGGGGAGAATTCTACGACCTATTGGCCGGTCAATTCATCGAAAGTTGGGGTATTACTGATACTTTTAATCCTCTCGATGTTCTCAATCGCCGCGATCTTGGTGTAGACGCCGTGGGAGCTCCTCCGCGGGGGGAGTTGGGCGCGCGCGTGCGTTGGACTCTTCCCGGGGGAGATATCCTAGGGGAACCCTCATTTGGCGTTTACGCGTTGCCTCTTTGGCGGGAGACAGAGTTTCCGACAGAACGTCAGCGGTTCAGTTTTTCGACGCCTACAACCCAACTTCTACAAGAGGGAGTGAGTGGTCCCGATGGAATCGATAGACTTTTTGCTGCCCTACGATTCGACTCGACACTAAGTACACAATGGGTGAGTGCAGATGTTCAAATTCTTGCAGCGCGCGGGCCCGGGCGCACTCCACTTTTTGGGGTTCAGATGTCCCCTAGTGGTGTGGCCGCATTGATTCCTCAGTATTACGGCGAGTGGACGCTAGGCGGAGGCTTCCACGCGGTACCCGAGGCAGACGGCTGGTCAAAGTTCACTCTCAAGGGAGAGTTTGCTTACAAACGCCCCTATGTCTTTTCGAATTTCTCGGGAATGCACCTGGCCGATCTTATGCAAAAACCTGATGATTACGTGCAATTCGTAACTGGTTTCGATAGATCGATATCCCATTTTTTGAGTACCCAAGACGAATTGACACTCACGTTGGAGTACGCGGGTGAAGCGGGGGCAGGTGATGCCGCTACATTTTTGCGGCCTTTCGATTCCGATCTCGCTTTGCGAGTTCACTGGAGCGTTGGAGATTTCGCCCGTTCGTCTCTTGAGGCGCGAGCCGTGGTGGACGTAACCAATGGGGAAGTCATCGCGGAAGCGATTGCAGCACGTCAGTTGCGTTTCATTCATGAAGATCTCAAGGGGGAGATCTCTGGGCGTTGGTTGCGCGCATCAATGAGTCAAGGAAGTTTGCTCAGCGCTTTTCCGACGAATAATAGTAGCGTGAAGGCGCGCCTTCAATTTGACTTCTAGGTAAAGACTGCGACCAAAGGAAAATGAAGAGTGGCGATGGTGGCCGTTAAAACGCCAATACCCATATATCGTAGAGGGCGTGTGTCCACACTGCCGGAGCAAAACCTCGAAACTGATAGATCACCGTAAAAACAAGTCCGCATACTCCGCGAAAAAGAAAGGTTGTGAGTTCAAAAGTATCACCCATTTCTCCAAAATAGTGCCAACCGCTAAACACACAGGCACAAAGAATGGCCCAGCCGATACGATAAAATAGCTTCATCATGCTGGAGGTCACATTAAAAAGCAGCAGTAAGAGCCCCGCGCCTACTCCATAGAAGCCCACGCGAAAAACAAGTTCTTCGTAGAATCCTGCTCCCATAGACATAATGGCACCCGCCAAACGTTCGTTGACTGCTGTGGAGGCAGTGGCCGCTTCAACAGAAGACGAGAGGGCGGGGGCAGCATTCATCAAGCCAACCAACCCTGCTTCTGTTGTGACCATGGAAAGTAGGTGCGCGACAGCGTACCCCGCCAAGAGTCGCATCAGAAGGGCGTAGGCGATACCTTCGGTTCCTATCCACGCAAATTTATCCATCTGCAGTTGGCGTCCGCGACCGGCCAAAAGAAGAGGGGTGATGTACCCAGCCCCAATGCAAAGAGTCACCGCAAAATATGCCAGTAAGTTGTTGTCGGCGAGATCGGAAAGCTCACGTGTAACAATGTCCGCAGCATTGCGGATCGGCAAAAAAATGACCCCCAAATGGTAGCCCACAAATATCGGGAGAGTGAGCGCTAGATCGGTCCATGGTCCCGATTTTGCGACCTTTTGTTCCTCTTGGGCTGCAGCCAACATGTACTCAGATACTCTACAGGGGGTGAATTGGCCTACTTCTTGGTCATTGAGCGGCGTCCGCCCAACTAGATCGATGACCCTCTCTGCTGGTCGTCTCAGGTGGGGCCTATTTGAGGGGATTGTCCGCGAGAGTTCAGGAGGGCTGGAGATGGTAAACCAACCAGCCAATTACCCCCATCCATACAAGAACTATTCCCACCATCGGACCATCCGAGAGCATCTCTTGAGTGGGACTTTCTGCTTGGGGGCGATTGCGGACAATATGAAGAAATCGCCAAACGCCTAAAATGACGAAGAGAGTGGTGGGCCAGAGGTTGCTGGTACGAAAGAACGCGATGGTCGCTTCGTCGAGGGTATACTTGAGGTAGGTGCCCACGGTGAGCACGGAGGTAATGGTGAGTGCGGCGTCTAACCCTCCCTTGGTGTATCCTTCTAGAGCAACCCGTTGTTTGCCTGCTTTTGCCGAGGCGGTCGTTAACTCGTGGCGGCGCTTTCCAAAGCCCAAAAATAGGGCGAGTAGAGCGGTACACACAAAGAGATACCACGTAACTTCGATGCGAGTGGCAAAGCCGCCGCCCAGGACTCGAAGGACAAAACCCGCGGAAATACATGCTACATCTAGGTACGCAACATGTTTGAGGCGCATGGTGTAGGCGACATTGAGTGCAAAATAGGCTGCAGCGGCTCCCGCAAACAAGGGCGAGACGAAGTAGCTTGCAGTGAGAGAGACTGTCACCAAGAAGTAGGAAAAAATACGTGCAACATTTTCCGGCACCCGTCCCGAGGCGATAGGACGATCGCGTTTGACTGGATGAAGTCTATCCGCTTCGACGTCGGCCAAATCGTTGATTGTGTAGACGGCGCCGGCCAGTAGACAGAACGCAAAGAAAGCGATGGCAGCGTTGGTCAGGAGAATGGGGTCGAATAATTTGGTGGCGAAAACTACTGGAGCCAGGACAAAAACATTTTTTACCCATTGGTGGGGTCGAATTGTGCGAATGAGTCCGCGAACTCGCCACACCAGAGATGCTTTTTCTCTCTCGTTGAGAGTAGTCGGTGCCGGCCAGTTGATCTTTTCTGCGTCGGGGGTTTCAGCTGAGTCCTCGGAGTTCCAAAATGTTGCGCTGGCAGGATCGCGGGGTTCGTTCTCCTGGGCGTCGCCGACGCTTGGTAACGCCTTGGGGGTCCCCGAATCTAGAGACTGGCTTGCCTCGTGATCTGAAGATGCCTTTGCCGAAAGAACCGCTTTTTCTTTGGAATTACTCAAGACGTCGAGGACCCTAGGGCGTGGGTTCGATGTACTCAAGTCTGTTCCGTCGCCCTCAGGGGGCTTGAATGCAGCTAGGGGGGCTTCCCTATTGCTTATAACCTAGGGTAGAGCGCCTTGGCCTCGCTCAACTGAGCTATGCGCGCTAGATTGTCAGGTGCACCAAATGAGCGAAGACCATTCATGAGTAGTTGGG
>Ga0256845_1001647_pt1 | contig 17524 bp, 33 predicted proteins | sample RiftiametaG_FD_189101 | JGI IMG/M metagenome (GOLD analysis project Ga0256845, IMG submission 189101) | Tube worm associated microbial communities from hydrothermal vent at the East Pacific Rise, Pacific Ocean - Riftia | ecosystem: Host-associated > Annelida > Integument > Unclassified ...
CCGGAGATAATGCTGTGTTTGAGATAGAGTTGTTAACTCCGATAGCTATGGAGAAGGGTTTGAAATTTGCTATCAGAGAGGGTGGAAGGACTATCGGTGCGGGATCTGTTACCGATATAATTGAATAGGAGAAGAGATGGCAAATAAAATTATTATAAAATTAAAGTCATTCGATAGCAGGGTTTTAGATAAATCCTCTGCAGAAATCACGTCGAAAGCAAAAAGGACCGGAGCGAAAGTTGCGGGACCTATACCGATCCCGACTAAGATTGAGAGATTCTGCGTTTTAAGATCTCCTCATGTTGATAAAAAATCAAGGGAGCATTTCGAAAGAAGGACTCATTCGAGATTGATCCATATTCTTGAGCATAATGACGATACCATTGCTGAGTTAAAAAAGATGGATTTACCGGCAGGTGTTGAGGTTGAAGTAAAATCCAATTAGAAGGTGTAAAAATGATAGAAGGTCTGATAGGAAAAAAAGTCGGTATGACGCAGATATTTACAGATGAAGGTACAGTCATACCTGTTACGGTTATAAAGGCCGGCCCCTGCCTTATTGTTCAAAAAAAAGAGATGAAGGGTGCAGATTTTAAAAAGGTTCAAATCGGTTTTGTTGAAGAAAAAAAAGTCAAGAACATAAATAAACCGATGAAGGGACATTTTGATAAAGCAAAGATTCCACCTGTAAAAGTTTTAAAAGAATTCAGGTTTACGGGTGATGATATCAAAACCGGAGACAGTGTTAAAGCTGATATTTTCGAAGGCGTTGATACCGTTAAAGTTATTGGAATCACAAAGGGAAAGGGATTTCAGGGTGTTGTTAAAAGATGGAACTTTGGCGGGGGGAAAGCTTCTCATGGGTCAATGCATCACAGAAGACCCGGTTCAATCGGTATGTGTGCATATCCGGGAGAAGTTATTAAAGGACAAAAGATGCCGGGAAGAATGGGCGGAAAGAGAAAATCCGTCAAAGGAGTAAAGGTTGTAAAGATTGATGTTGAAAACAACCTTATTCTTTTAAAGGGTTCCGTTCCTGGATATAACGGAAATTATGTTTACATCGTTAAAGATTCCTTTGAGAGGAGTTAGGAAATGGTTAAATTGAAAATAAAAAATATTAATAACGAAGAAATCAGTGATATTGATCTTCCTGAAGAGATTTTCGATTATCCCCTTAAAGAACATTTGGTTTATGAGGCGGTCAGGAATTTTAATGCAAACCAGAGAAGAGGTACGGCAGCGACGAAAACCAGAGGTAAAGTTACGGGAAGTAATAAGAAACTTTGGAAACAGAAAGGAACAGGTCGTGCCAGAGTCGGTTCTGCAAAGAGCCCTTTATGGCGTTCGGGTGGAGTTACTTTCGGCCCTCAGCCGAGAGATTATTCTTACAGTATGCCGAAAAAGGCAAAAAGAAATGCGTTGAAATCTGTGCTTTCCGATAAGGTTAGAAATAATAAGCTTGTGATCGTTGACAAATTGGATCTTAATTCAAATAAAACTAAAGAGACTCTGTCCAAGCTTAACAAATTCGGATTTGAGAAGATGCTTATTGTTGATAAGAGGGAAAATTCAAATTTAATGCTTTCAACCAGAAACCTTAAGAATGTTAAAAGTATAGATTTTAGTGAGATTAACATTTACGATTCGCTTAAATATACTCATATAATGTTTTCTTTGGATGCGGTAAAAAACCTTATGGAGGTTTTAAAATGAAAATGGATTATAGAGATGTGATCATTTCTCCGATGATTACGGAAAAATCAACCGATATGAAGGATACTCAGCACAGCCTTTGCTTCAAAGTGCATAGAAACTCAAATAAGATTCTTGTGAAAGAAGCTGTTGAAAAACTTTTTAATACCAGAGTTGAATCCGTAAGGCTTATGAATTATTACGGTAAAGAGAAAAGATACGGGCGATTTTCAGGGCGACGGTCACAATGGAAAAAAGCTTATGTAAAACTTAAGAAAGATGCAAAAATGATTGAATATTTCGAGGTATAATATGGGAATAAAAGTATACAACCCGGTCACACCAGGACAGAGGGGAAAAACAGGATACACTTTTGAAGAGTTAACCACGGATAAACCATATAAGAAGCTGTTAAAAAAACTGAATAAATCCGGTGGAAGAAACAGCGAGGGTAGAATTACGATAAGGTTTAGAGGTGGAGGTCATAAAAGAAAATACAGAGTAATTGATTTTAAGAGAAATAAATTTGATGTGCAGGGTATTGTTGAAACGATAGAATATGACCCGAACAGATCGACAAGAATCTCTTTGATAAAATATATTGATGGTGAAAGAAGGTATATTCTAACGCCTGTCGGAGTAAAGACCGGTGATAAAATAATCTCCACAAACGGTGAGGCCGATATAATTCCGGGAAATTCATTGCTGCTTAAAAATATTCCGATTGGAACAATTATTCATAATATTGAGTATATCCCCGGTAAAGGCGGGCAAATTGCAAGATCAGCCGGTTCTTATGCAACGTTGATGGCAAAAGAAGGAAGGTACGGGCTCTTAAAAATGCCCTCGGGTGAACTTAGAAAAGCTTTGGTTAATTGTAGAGCTACTATCGGTCAGTTGGGAAATATTGAACATGGAAATATAAAAATTGGAAAGGCAGGAAGAACAAGATGGCTCGGAAGAAGAGGTCATGTGAGAGGAACCGTTATGAATCCGATCGACCATCCGCATGGTGGAGGAGAGGGTAAAACCAAAGGTGGGCGTATCCCTGTTACTCCATGGGGTAAGCCTACGAAAGGGTACAAAACAAGACGTAATAAAAGTACCGATAAATTTATTGTAAAAAGGAGAAAGTAGATAAATGGGAAGATCAGTAAAAAAAGGCATTTATATTAACGAGAAGCTGTTTAGAAAGGTTCTTGAAGTAAAAAACAGTAAAAAACATGAAGTAATAAAAACCTGGTCTCGTAGATCTACGGTAGTTCCGGAGATGGTTGGACTTACAATTGCCGTTCACAACGGAAAGAAATTTATTCCGGTTTTTGTTTCGGAAAATATGGTTGGATATAAACTCGGAGAGTTTTCGGAAACCAGAACTTACAAAGGTCATACTTCAAAAGACGGCAAAGGAAAGAAATAGGAGGATTTGAATGGGCGAAGTGGCAGTATCAAAATCAAAATATATGAGGATATCACCCCGTAAATGCAGGTTGGTTGTGGATCTTATTCGTGATCTTGACGCCGGAGAAGCATTAACGGTTTTAAAATTCTCAAGAAAGAAAAAGGCGGCAGGAATTGTATATAAAACTTTAAGTTCAGCAGTAGCGAACGCTCAGGTGAAATTTCCGAATGTAGATGTGGATAACCTTTTTATTTCAAGAGCATTTGTTGATGAGGCTCCTTCTTTGAAAAGATTCAGAGCAGTTCCCCGGGGAAGAGGGGTAAGAATATTAAAAAGGTATTCTCATGTCACTATCTATTTATCGGAAAAAGAGGAGAAATAATGGGACAGAAAACACATCCGTTCGGATTTAGATTAGGTTTTAATAAAAACTGGTACTCTTTATGGTATAGCAAGGGTAAAGAATATATCGAACTACTTCATACCGACCTGAAGATAAGAAATACTCTAAAAAAAGAGTATAAACATGCTGGAATTGCTTCAATTGAGTTGAAAAGAATATCGGATACGATCAGGGTTCAGATAAATACATCCAGGCCCGGAATAATAATCGGAAAAGGCGGGTCGGGAATTCAGAAAATCAAAAAGGATATTGCAAAGATTGCAGGAAGAAATAAAGATAAAATCCTTGTAGATGTTATCGAGATAAGATATCCGGAATTAGTTGCTCAGCTTGTTGCCGAAGGTGTTGCATATCAGATAGAGAGAAGAATATCTTTTAGAAGAGCAATGAGAAAATCGGTTGATTCTTCATTGAGAGCAGGTGCAATAGGAATAAAGATAAGAGTTTCAGGGAGACTTGGTGGAAATGAGATAGCAAGATCCGAATGGTATCTTGTAGGAAAGTTACCTCTCCAGACATTAAAGGCAGATATTGATTACGGTTATGCAAAAGCACACACTGATTATGGGATAATCGGTGTTAAAGTCTGGATATATAACGGGGATAAAGAAAAGGAGAGGTATAAGAAGCAGGTGCTTGAAATCGAGGATAAAGGAGAATAGCAAATGTTAATGCCGAAAAAAGTTAAGCACAGAAAGGTTTTTAGAGGAAAAAGGCGTGGAGTTGCAACGAAAGGGAATAAACTTGCATTTGGTGATTATGGATTGCAGGCCCTTGAAAATTGCTGGATTACCGCAAGGCAGATAGAAGCCGGAAGGGTAGCGATAAACAGGTATATTAAAAGAGGTGGAAAACTTTGGATAAGACTTTTCCCATATAAATCAGTTACTTCAAAACCTATTGAAGTTAGGATGGGAAAGGGGAAAGGCGATCCTGAATTTTGGGTAGATGTTGTGAAGAGAGGAAGAATTATATATGAACTTGAGGGAGTTGATGTTGAGACGGCTAAAGAAGCGATGAGATTAGCTCAGATGAAATTTCCAATAAAGACAAGGTTTATAACACGGTAAATCGGGAGTAAAAAAATGAAAGCAAAAGAAATCAGGTCAATGTCCGAAGAGGAGCTGAACGGAAAGTTGATCGAGAACAGAGATAAACTCTTTAAACAGAGAATCCAAAAGTCTTTAGGACAGTCGGATAATTCTAATAAGATTAGAGAAACAAGAAAAAATATAGCGAAAATTTTAACAATTTTAAGTGAAAAGAGGTCTAAAAATGGAAAACAGAAAAAGTAGTGAGATTGTTCTCACCGGACAGGTTATTTCAGCTAAAATGGATAAGACCGTTGCTGTGAATGTTGAAAGGATTTTTCAGCATCCTGTCTATAAAAAAGTTGTGAGAAAAAAGAAAAAATATCTTGCACATGACGAAAATAACAGATGTAAACCCGGTGATTTGGTTAAAATCAAACTTGTCAGACCTTTAAGTAAACAGAAGAGATGGCTTGTTTCCGAGTTAATCTCATCGGCTTTGCCTGAGGTTAAGGAGGAACAGAAATGATCCAGATGCAGACAAGATTAAAGGTAGCTGACAACTCAGGTGCAAAAGAGGTTATGTTTATCAGAGCCCTTGGTGGAAGCGTTGGAAAAATTGCTCATATAGGAGATGTTTTCGTCGGAACCGTTAAATCTGCAGAACCGAATTCAAAAATAAAGAAGGGTGATGTCGTAAATGCAGTAATTGTCAGAACCAGAAAAGAGGTAAGAAGAAAAGACGGATCCTACATTCGTTTTTCCGATAATGCTGCGGTTATTATCAATAAACAGGGAGAACCGATAGGAACCAGGGTTTTTGGTCCTGTTGCTCGTGAGTTAAGGGAGAAAAAGTTTATGAAAATTGTCTCACTTGCTCCGGAGGTGACTTGAAATGGGGAAAATAAAACTACGTAAAAATGATCCTGTAATAGTTATTAGAGGGAAAAAAGAGGATAAGGGTAAAAAAGGAAAAATTTCAAGAATAATTCCAATAAAAGAGAGAGTGGTTGTTGAAAAAGTTCATATTGTTAAAGAGTATGTCAGACCGAATCCTCAGAAAAATATTCAAGGCGGTATTGTTGAGAGAGAGGGATCTATCCCTATCTCAAGTGTTATGTACTATTGTCATGACTGTGAACAGGGTGTAAGAATCGGATATAAAATTGAAAAAGATATTAAAACACGCGTTTGTAAAAAATGCGGAATTGTTTTGGATTAGAGGTAAAGTATGGGAAGACTACTTGATAAATATAAAAAGGATATAAGAAAAGATCTCTTAAAAGACCTTAAATTAAAGAATATAATGATGGTACCTCGCCTTGAAAAGATTGTAGTTAATACAGGCGTTGGCGAGGCTATTCAGAATAATAAAATTCTTGATAAAGCTGTTGAAGAACTGTCGATTATAACGGGGCAGAAACCGGTAATCAGAAAAGCTAGGAAATCAATAGCTTCTTTTAGATTGAGAGAAGGAATGCCTATCGGAGCTTCGGTTACCTTGCGTGGCGTTAGAATGTATGAGTTTTTTGACAGACTTGTTTCGGTTGTTATCCCGAGGATAAAAGATTTCCGAGGGTTATCATCAAAATCGTTTGACGGAAGAGGAAATTATACTTTTGCATTAAAAGATCAATTGGTCTTTCCCGAGATAAACTATAATAAAGTTGATAGAAATCTCGGTATGTCGATAACGTTTGTAACCTCGGCTAAAAATAATGATTATGCAAAAGAGTTGTTGAAAAAATTGGGGTTACCCCTAAAATAGGAGGCTATAGTGGCGAAAAAATCAACCATAGCAAAACATTTAAAAGAAAAAAAGTATAAGATAAGGGAAAATTCCAGATGTAGAATTTGTGGAAGATCCCGTGCTGTTTATAAAAAATTTGAATTATGCAGGTTGTGTTTCAGGGAATTATCACTTAGAGGAGAAATTCCCGGTGTGACTAAAGCATCCTGGTAAGGAGAGAATATGAATAATACAGATCCAATTGCAGATATGCTGACCAGAATCAGAAACGGTCTTGGTGCGAAAAAAAAAGAGGTTATGATCCCCTATTCAAAAATAAAGGAAGAAATATTAAAGGTAATAAAAAGAGAGGGTTATGTCGGTAACTATAGGACGGAAGAAGAGTTCCCTAAAAAACTTTTTGTTGAATTAAAATACTTGAATAAGGGAAAATCCAGTGTTATTGAAGGGTTGAAAAAGATATCAACACCAGGCAGACGTACGTATTCCGGTGTTAATGATATACCGAAAGTCCTCGGCGGTATGGGAGTTGCCGTTATCTCAACTTCAAAAGGAATTTTAACCGGAAAGGAATGTGAAAAGCTTAATATTGGCGGAGAAATTCTATTCCATATCTGGTAGGAGGAAGAATGTCAAGATTAGCATCTAAACCAATTGTTATCGATAGTGCGGTTACCGTTGAAATTAAAGATAATAAAATAATGTTCAAAAGTTCAAAGGGGGAATTGTCCGTTAATCTGTTAAAAGGCGTTAAAGTTACGATTGATGATGGAAAGATATCGGTTGACAGGGAAAATGATTTTTTCAAAGCCAAGCAGGGACTTATATGGAGTCTTATAAAAAATGCTATAATAGGATTGACAAAGGGCTATTCTAAAAAGCTGGAAATTGTCGGGAAAGGATGGAGATCCCAGGTTAAGGGTGATACTATCAACCTTCAGGTCGGTTATTCTCATCCGGTAAATTTCAAATTACCCAAAGGTATAACGGCATCTCAGGAGAATCCCGGAAGTTTTACTTTATCATCACACGACAAACATCTGCTTGGTCAGGTTTGTGCAAATATTCAAAAGATTCGTCCGGTTGAGCCTTATAAATTAAAAGGAATAAGAATTGAAGGTCAATTGCTTAGAACCAAGGTCAGAAAGACTGCAGGAGTATAATTATGATTAAACCAAAATTTATTATTAAAGATATTAAAAAAAGAAGACTGAGAAAATCTATAAGGAAAAAATTAAACGGAACTCCGGAAAAACCAAGAATGATTGTATTTTTAAGTAATAAATATCTTTATACTCAGGTCTATGATGATATTTCCGGCGAAGTACTGGCATCAGCTTCAACAATTGAAAAAGAAGTTAAAGCAAAGTTAAAAAGTACAAAAAATCTGGAAGCTGCCAAGGTTGTCGGTGAAATTATTGCAGAGAGATTGAAAAAGAAAAAAATAAAGCAGGTAGTCTTTGACAGAAATGTTTACCCGTTTTTGGGACGAGTTAAAGCTATTGCAGATTCTGCGAGAGAAAAGGGTATTAAGTTTTAAGGAGATTAATGTGTCTGAATTAGAAAATATCGAATTATTTGAGGAAGAAGTAATATCAATCAGAAGAGTTACAAAAGTTGTTAAAGGTGGTAAAAATCTTAGATTTTCCGCTGCAGTCGTTGTCGGTGATAAAAACGGTAAGGTCGGTCTTGGAATGGGAAAAGCAAGAGAAGTACCTCTGGCTATCAAGAAAGCTGTCGCTGATGCAAAGAAAAAGATGATTACTATCCCGATAAGAAATAATACTCTTCCATATTATTCAATAGGTAAATTCGGTGCTGCCAGAGTTGTTATAAGACCTGCATCCGAAGGAACCGGTGTTATTGCAGGCGGTGCTGTCAGAGTTATAATGGAGCTTGGAGGAGTTAGAAATGTTCTTACTAAAAGCTTGAAAAGTAAAAATATTTTAACAGTAGCACAAGCAACGATAAACGGTCTTAAGAGTATGAATAACCTTGGCGATATTATGGGAAAGAGGGATATAAAAGAGGAGAATGACTTATGGCAGTAAAGAAGAAAACCGCAAAAGACAAAAAATATCCTTTGATAAAGGTAGCGTTAAAGAAAAGCATGATCGGAAGAACTGAAAAGCAGAGAAGAATTGTAAGGGGTTTAGGTCTCAGGAAAATAAATTCTGAAGTGATTAAGGAAAAAAGTCCTGAAATATTAGGGATGATAGCAAAGATAGATTTTATGCTTGATGTGACGGAGGTGGATAAATGATAACACTTTCAAATTTGAAACCCGCTAAGGGTAGTGTTAAAAGGAGAAAGAGAGTAGGTCGGGGACCCGGCTCCGGATATGGTAAAACCGCCGGAAGAGGAATGAACGGTCAGAAATCCAGGAGTGGTTATGCCAGAAAAAGAGCTTTCGAAGGTGGACAGATGCCTTTGATAAGAAGAATTCCGAAAAGAGGGTTCACTAACATTTTTAGAGAGGAGTATAATATCGTAAATGTTGGTGATTTGGAAAAGAGTGGATTGAGTGAGTTTAATATTGAAGTTTTGCTTGAAAAGAAGTTGATACGAGATAAGAATTTGAAGTTAAAAATTCTCGGTTTCGGTGATATTACAAAAAAAATTAAAGTTACTGCACACAAGTTTTCGAAATCAGCTATAGAAAAAATAGAAAAGAGCGGCGGTGAAGCAGTCGTCTTATCAGGAGATAAAAATTGATAAAATTCTTTAGAAATATATTTATAATTCCGGAATTAAGAAAGAGAGTAATATTTACATTTCTTCTTTTAGCGGTATATAGAGTCGGTGCTCATATTGTTACCCCGGGAATTAATGTCGAATCTCTGATAAGATTTTTTGATCAGCAACAGGGTTCTCTTTTTGGATTTATTGATATGTTCTCCGGTGGAAATATGAGGAGAATGACAATTTTTGCGATCGGTATTATGCCCTATATCAGTGCTTCGATTATTTTACAACTTTTACAGGTCGTATGGCCATATCTTGAAAGAATATCTAAAGAGGGTGAACTCGGAAAGAAAAAAATAACACAGTATACAAGATATGGAACGGTTTTTATCGCAATTATTCAATCATTCAGTATTGCCGTAATGCTTGAAAAGATGAATCCGGGCGGAATCCCTGTAGTTCTTAATCCGGGTTGGGGATTTAGAATGTTAACAATTCTGACAATGACAACAGGAACAATTTTTGTCATGTGGCTCGGCGAACAGATTTCCGAGAGAGGAATTGGAAACGGGATTTCACTTATAATTTTTGCAGGGATTATTAAAGGATTGATCCCTGGAGCTGGAACTTTGATTGAAGGTTTAAAGAATGGTGATATGAATCCGATAAAAATCATTTTTCTTATGGCTCTGATGCTCGGAGTAGTCGGATTCATTGTTTATGTTGAGATGGGTCAGAGGCGGATTCCAATCTCATATGCCAAGCGTGTGCAGGGAAGAAAAATGATGGGTGGGCAGAGTACATTCCTACCATTGAAAGTAAACACCGGAGGAGTTATCCCGATTATTTTTGCTTCATCTGTAATTGCATTTCCGGCTACACTTGGAACTATTATCAACCATCCGATTGCAAAGGCAATTTCAACTCAACTCGGTTTTGGAATGCCTTTGTATAATCTACTTTATATTGCGGCAATAATATTTTTTACATATTTTTATGTATCTATAATATTTAATCCTCAGGATGTCTCTGATAATTTAAAAAAATATGGTGGTTTTATCCCGGGAATAAGAGCCGGTAAAAACACTGCCGATTATATAGATAATGTGCTTTCAAAATTAACTTTTGTAGGTGCTATATATCTTTCGGTTGTTGCGATCATTCCGACATTTCTTACTTCGGGATTTAAAGTTCAGGCATTACCGTTCATAGGTGATTTTCTTGATTTGAATTTACCTGCATGGTTTAAGGAAGGGTTAGGTCTAAGGTTCTATTTCGGAGGTACTTCACTATTGATCATTGTTGGTGTTGCAATGGATACCGTTCAACAGATTGAGGCTCAATTAACAATGAGAAATTATGATACATTCTCAAGAAAGGGAAGAGTGAGGGGTAGAAGATAGATGGTAAGGATACTGCTTTTCGGAGCACCCGGTTCCGGGAAGGGAACTCAGGCTGAGTTGCTTGGGGAGCGGTATGGATATGTGAAAATAGCTACCGGAGATCTGATCAGAAATGAAGTTAAAAATAGAAGTGAGATCGGTATTGCAGCCATGAAAATAATTGAGGATGGAAAATTGATTCCGGATAATATTATTATTGAGATGGTTAGAAAAAATGTTGATAAGATCGTGAATTCTCCAGGATATATTATGGATGGATTTCCGAGAACTATTGATCAGGCTAAATATTTATCAGAGATTAAAGTTGATAAAGAAACTGCAATATTTCTTAAAATAGATGAATCGGATTTAATAGAGAGGATAACGGAAAGACTCTATTGCGATAGTTGCGGAGCAATATTTAATCGAATCTCAAATCCTCCAGAATCCGATATGACTTGTGATATCTGCGGTAAAAAATTAATAAAAAGAAGTGATGATTCTGAGGAAACTATAAAAAAGCGTATCAGTGTTTTTAAAGAAGAAACCGAACCTGTAATAAATTTTTACAGAAATAGAGGCGTTTTAAAAGAAATCGAAGCTTCCGGTTCCATAGACGGAATCTTTAAAGAAATTGTAGGAGTTTTGTCTTGATAATTGTTAAAACCGATAATGAGATCAAAATAATGCGAGAAGCTAATAGAATTGTCGCTATTATACTTACTGATATTCAGGACAAAATCAAACCCGGAGTTTCGACGTATGCTCTTGACGAATGGGCGGAGAATACGATCAGAAAGAACAATGCCGTTCCCGGATTCAAGGGGTACAGATATGGCAATAGTGTTTTCCCGGCGACACTGTGTACTTCCATCAATGATCAGGTTGTTCACGGTATACCTTCAAAAGATGTACTTCTTAAAGAGGGTGATATAATCGGTATTGATGTCGGTACGATATTCAAGGGATATTATGGAGACGGGGCTTATACATTTGCAGTAGGAAAAGTTGAAGATGAAGTTAGAGATCTTATGAATGCGTGTGAGAATTCTCTCTATAAGGGAATTGAAGCTGCCGTAAACGGAAATCGTGTTTCGGATATTTCCAATGCGATAGATAAATTTGTAAGATCAAAAGGATATGAGATAGTAAGAGATCTGACAGGTCATGGGATCGGAAGAAATCTTCATGAGGATCCCCAGATTTTAAACTATAACAGCGGGATTAAAGGTAAAAAGCTTAAAACAAATATGACCCTTGCAATTGAACCTATGATCACAAACGGAGATTTTAGAGTTAAAACATGTAAGGATAATTGGACTATAGTTACTGCGGACGGAAGTTTGTCCACACATTATGAGCATACTATTGCTGTGACTGAGAACGGTCCTGAAATATTAACAAAGGTATAAAATATGGCTAATTCAAATAAAAATGTAGTTGAAGTCAGAGGAGTTGTAATTGAAGTGCTTCCGAATGCAACTTTTCTTGTTGAACTTGATCAAAATCACCATAGGATTTTTGCACATCCTTCCGGTAAAATGCGTAAGAACAATATAAGAATACTTCCGGGTGACAGGATTCTTTTGGAGATTTCGCCATATGACATAAACAGAGGAAGAATAATATACAGATTTAAGTAGGAGAAATAAATGAAAGTTAGAGCATCTGTAAAAAAAATTTGTAACAAATGCAGAATTATTAAGAGAAAAGGTGTTGTTAGAGTTATTTGTGTAGATCCGAAACATAAACAGAGACAGGGTTAAGGAGGAAAAATTGGCAAGAATAGCTGGAGTTAATCTGCCCTTGGCAAAAAGGGTTGAAATAGGACTGACCTATATCTTTGGAATAGGAAGAGTGAAATCAAGAGAGATTCTTGAAAAAGTTAAAGTAGATTTAAATAAAAAAGTTAAAGATCTCAATGCTGATGAAGTAGCAAGAATCAGAAAATATATAGAGACTGATGAAGTGGTTGAAGGGGATCTGAGAAAGAGAATTAACCAAGATATCAAAAGATTAATGGATATTAACAGTCATCGTGGCAGAAGACATAAAATGGGACTTCCTGTCAGAGGCCAGAGAACCAAGACTAATGCGAGAACAAGAAAAGGTCCTAAAGGTTCTATGATTAAGAAGAAGAGATAAGGGAGGAGATAATATGGCAAAGAATAAGTCAAAGGGAAAAGCCAAAAAGAAAGAGAAAAAGATAGTTCCGCATGGGATAATGAGTATTAATTCTACATTTAATAATACTATAATAACAATATCTGATCAGAACGGAAATGTTTTGACATGGTGTGCCGGTGGAGTTGCAGGTTTTAAAGGATCAAGGAAATCAACTCCTTTTGCTGCACAGCTTGCAGCTGAAAAGGCTTTAAAAGAGGCGGAAAATTTTGGTATTAAAACTTTGGATATAAGAGTGAAGGGACCGGGTGCCGGTCGTGAAAGTGCGATCAGATCGGTTGGCAGCTCAAAATTCAGAGTTAAATCAATTAAAGATATTACTCCGATTCCACATAACGGCTGCAGGCCGAAAAAAAAGAGAAGAGTTTAAGGAGGTAGGAAGTGGGAAAATACATAGGTCCGGTTTGCAGATTATGCAGAGCTGAAGGTACAAAATTGTTTTTGAAGGGAAGAAGGTGTTTAACCGATAAATGTGCTTTGGAAAGAAGAAGTCAACCTCCCGGAAACAGAGGAAAAAGAAGGAGTTTTAAAAAGTCTAATTATAACGTTCAGTTGCGTGAAAAGCAGAAAGTGAAGAGATTTTACGGATTAGGCGAAAAACAGTTCAGGCTTTTTTTTGAGAGAGCTGCTAAAAGTAAAGGAATTACCGGTTCCGATCTATTAAAGACTCTTGAACTGAGGTTGGATAATATCATTTACAGAATGAATTTTGCATCGTCAAGAACTCAAGCAAGACAACTTATTAAACATGGGCATATTAATGTTAACGGTAGAAAAGTTTCAATTCCGTCTTTTATAACAAGAGAGGGTGATGAAGTTACTCTTCGTGAAAAGTCTTTGAAAAATGAAAATATTACTGAAAATATCAAGAGTATTAAAGGACTTGTAGAAATTCCTGAATGGTTGATTGTTGATGAAGAAAATTTTAAAGGTAAGATTAATAATCTTCCTACTAGGGATGATATATCTCTTGATGTAGAAGAACATCTTATTGTCGAGTTATATTCAAAATAAGGAGATATGTAATATGAATTTAAATTATCAAAGACCTAAAAGGGTCAATATTGATGAATTGACTGAAAATTACGGAAAATTTAGTGCGGAACCTTTTGAGAGAGGATATGGAAGTACTATGGGCATTGCTTTAAGAAGGGTTCTCTTATCACTTATAGAAGGAGCTGCGGTCAGTGCGGTAAGATTTGACGGAGTTCTGCATGAATTTTCAACCATACCGGGTGTTTTTGAAGATGTCCTTAATATAATATTAAATATAAAGACTATACCCTTTATGCTTAAAAATGTTGATGCATCAATGGTAAGTATAGAAAAAGAGGGACCTTGTGAAGTTTTATCGGGAGATATTATAACCGACGGAGATGTTGACGTTCTTGATAAAACAAGACATATCGCATTTCTTGAAGAGGGTGCTTCGTTGAGAAGTGAAATGGTCGTAAAAAAAGGAACAGGATTTAAACTTGCCGAGATGAATTTTGATGAATCTTTGTCTGTTGATTTTATTCCTGTGGATTCGAATTTTAATCCGATTGAACAGATTAAATATAGTATTGTCCCTGCGAGGGTAGGTAAAAGAACGGATTATGAGAAATTGATTATTGAAATCTGGACTAACGGAAGTATTTCCCCTAAAGAAGCTTTATCTTCAGCCGGAAAGATCTTAAGAGATCATTTGACAATATTTTTAGGAACTAAAGAAAAGGATATTATTGTTTTTGAGGATGAAGATGATCCATCCGGAGATCTTGAGAAGAATAGTGAATTTCTTGGTAAAAATGTTGAAACAATAGGATTATCTGTTAGAGCTTTAAAGTGTTTAAAGAGGCTTGGCGTTGATTATATTTTTGAACTTATCGAGAAAACCGAGCATGAACTTATGAATTCGAAGAATTTCGGGAAGAAATCATTAGAGGAAATTATTTCAAAACTAAATGATTATGAGCTTACGCTCGGTCAAAAGTTACCGGAGCATCTGAAAAATAGTTTTATCGAAAAAATAGAAAAGATAAGATCTGAGCAAAATGAACATAGTGAAGAAGAAAAGGAGTAAATTATGAGACATTTAAAAGCAGGTTTCAAATTGGGACGAAATCCTTCCCATAGAAAATCTCTTTTGAGAAATTTAACGGGAAGCTTGATTGAAAAAAATAGAATCGAAACTACATTGGCCAAAGCAAAAGCAGTGAGACCGATAGTGGAAAAGATGATAACACTTGGAAAATCCGGAAATCTTGCGGATAAAAGAAGAGCTTTTTCGTATCTTTACAGCAGAAAAACAACCCATCTTCTTTTTAATGAAGTTGCACCGAGATTTATGGATAGGAAAGGTGGATATACCCGGATAATAAAAACGGATTTCAGAAAGGGCGATGGTGCTGAAATGGCAATAATTGAATTTGTTGATAATAATTTTGAACCTAAAAATAAGAAGAACAAAGATAAAAAGAAGGCTGTTAAAACCAAATAGGCGGGCATAACTCAATGGTAGAGTATCAGCTTCCCAAGCTGGGTGTTGCGGGTTCGATCCCCGTTGCCCGCTTTATTAATTTTAAGGAGTAATAACAGATGTTTAAAAAAAATGTTTCTGAAGAAAAGAATATTAGTATTAATAACAGTATCTCTCAAGAAAGAGCAACACTTTTAGGAAAATCATTGAAAGTTAAAGGAAATATATCTTCGGATGAAGAGATCTTGATAGAAGGTGTTGTCGAAGGTAAGATAAATATAAAGCATAATGTTATTATTGGAAAAAACGGTAAAGTTAAAGCGGATATTCATGCCAAAGATATTATAATCAAAGGAAGTGTAACCGGAAATGTTTTTGCTGAGGAAAAAGTTGAAATATTTCCCGGAGGTATATTAAATGGAGATATTATTTCTGAAAAAGTAGTTCTTGCAGAAGGTTCTAAATTTAAAGGAAATATAGATATGAGTGTAAAAGAATCTCCTAAATCAAATGAAAAGTTTGAGAAAAAGATTAAAGCAAAAGAAGAAAAAAAATAGTTTTAAAAATTTTATAAAAAAAATTTCATAGTATAAACAATAGTGAATAATTGGTATTACATCGGAGAAAGTATCCCCGGAGATCCTTTCCTTAATATGGCAATTGATGAATTCCTTTTTTTATATTCTCATAGAAAAAAAATCGGAGTTCTAAGAACTTATTCTTGGGAATGTCCGACTTTTTCCATAGGGGTTTCGCAAAAAATTGATAAGGTACTTGATGTTAACTTTGTAAAGACATCGGGATTTAAATATGTAAGAAGAATTACAGGTGGAAAAACAGTTCTTCATGATAACGAAATTACATATTCAATAGTTTCTTCGGAAGATATGTTTTTTAAAGAAAATGATCTTTACAAATCGTATGAATTAATTGCCGGTGTTCTTTTGGAGACACTTAAACTTTGTGGAATAGATGCTTATCTTTCGAAGGGTAGCCCTTCTCATCTTTCAAAATCAAGTAATCCATGCTTCTCTTTCCCGACTCCTAATGAGATTGAAGTCGATGGGAAAAAAATAATCGGTTCTGCACAAAAAAGAGATAAATTTGCACTATTACAGCATGGTTCAATACCTTTTGGTATGAATTATTCTAATTATTCCAAAGGAGCAAGATTCAAAGAATCCCTCCTAAAAAAAAGTATGATAACAATTAGTTCGGTTTCAGATATTTCGAAAGTTGATTTTGTGAAAAATTTAATGAATAGTTTTGAAAATTTCTTAAGTGTAAAATTCAAAAAATTTGAATTTAAGGATTCGGACATTATTGAGATTGAAAAATTAAGAAAGAAGTATGAATCTTTTGACTGGAATCATATTTTATAGTGAATCCTTTATTTTAAATAAAATTAGTATATAATAAATTTAGAGGTGAAAATGTCTTTAAAAAATAGAATCGGTAAATTTCTGTTTAAATTCAGATCCTTTACCCCATTACCTTTGATAATAGTTTTATTTCTTTTTTTGCTGCCTAAAAATTTTGGTGAAAAGAATATTCTGTTTGCAATATTTGGGTTTTTACTAATAGTTATAGGTGAAGGAATAAGAATTGTATCAATAGGTTTTTCTTATCCCGGGACTTCAGGAAGAGAGAGTTATATGAGGGCGGATAATTTAAATATAAGTGGAATATATTCTATTGTAAGGAACCCCCTTTATATTGGAAATATTTTAATATATTCAGGTCTTCTCGTGACATATTCAAATTTTATTGCTTTGGTTATTTTTGATCTTATTTTGATAATTCAATATTTTTTTATTGTTAATTTTGAAGAGTCTTATCTTTTAGAGAAATTTGGTGATAAATATAGTGATTATAAAAAAAACACAAAAGCTATCTTTCCATGCTTTAAAAATTTTAAGAAGCCTGTTTATAAATTCAATATTTTAAGAGTTCTTTATAGTGAGAATGATTCAATTTTCAACTCAATGTTTCTTTTTTTTATTATTCTTATATATAAGGAAAAATTATTGTCGGGAGAACTATCTGCTCTCGGTCCTCTATATTTTGTTACTGTTATTATATTAATTGTTTTATATATCTGGATAAAAATAATTAAAAAGAGAAAGAAAAAAATTGACTGATTTTACAGAGATTACATCTTTTCCTATCACTTTGCCTATTGAAAAAATAAATAAAAGATTAAAATTGCCAAGAAATTATAACGATGAAATGATTCTGAAGGAGATAAAAAGTTTTATTCCCTTGATGGAGACAATTGCGAGATTTAAGGCACTTTCATTAAAAATAGAAGGAGAGATCATTACAATAGACAATAAATATTCTTTTGTTTCGTCCTCTCTGTCAAAGCATCTTTTTGAATGTGAAAAGGTTACTTTACTTGCAGTATCGTTAGGGATTTATCTTGAACAAAAGATTGAAAAATTTCAAAATTCAGGAAAAACATTAAAAGTTATAATAGGAGATGCTGTAGGATCGGAATATGTTGAGGAATCTGCCAAGTATATATCGGA
>Ga0256845_1001648_pt1 | contig 17524 bp, 15 predicted proteins | sample RiftiametaG_FD_189101 | JGI IMG/M metagenome (GOLD analysis project Ga0256845, IMG submission 189101) | Tube worm associated microbial communities from hydrothermal vent at the East Pacific Rise, Pacific Ocean - Riftia | ecosystem: Host-associated > Annelida > Integument > Unclassified ...
CTTACGGCATTTAGTAAGGGTTAACCCCGATTTAGAAATACACCATTTTGGTTATTGTCCAAAATAGATGTAGTTCTTTATCGCTATGCAATAGAAAACTATTTTTGTTTTCTATTGCATAGTTTGGGTTTAATAATTATCTTTGTTATAGTATTTTAATATTTTTATTCATAAAAAAATAAATCATAAGTATTTTAAGTTATCCATTAAAATAACAGTAGAACCAAAAAAGACTTTTTCAGATAAACTAAACTAATTAGAATATTGCAACATTAATACTTAATAAATAGTTGTTGCAATTCATCTCTGCTTCGGTCTTTTAACATTGCAAGCATTAATAATACTCTTGCTTTTTGAGGATTCAAATCGGCAGAAGCTACTGTTCCGTATTTTGTATCATCTACTTCGCCGTGAATTAATACCGCACCAATAGGCACACGCGAAGCTCTTACAATTTTCACACCTTTATCAGTTGCTCTTTTGGTTGCTTCAAGTGTTGCCGCTGTCATATTACCATCGCCTACTCCCGCAATTACAATACCTTTGACTCCTGCTTTTACCATAAGGTCGATTAAATCGGGCGACATATCTGCACAAGCATAAACAATATCAACTCGCGGAAGCTCTTTTACGCCTTCAACAGAAAATTCACTGTTAACAGTATTCAATCCGTGAGGATAATGATAATAAACAATATCACCGAAAATTACTGTTCCCAACAAACCGTGCATGGGCGACTTAAATGTTTGCACAGGTGTTGTTATCATCTTTTTTACAGCGTGAGCCGAATGAATTTCATCATTCATTACAACCATAACACCCCGTCCCTTTGACAATGACGAAGCTGCAACTGCAACCGCATTGTAAAGATTAAGCGGACCTTCGGCACTCAAAGCAGTTGACGGACGCATTGAACCTGTCAACACCACAGGTTTTTTGCTTTTTACAACAAGATTTAAGAAAAATGCTGTTTCTTCCTGTGTGTCGGTTCCGTGAGTAATAACAATACCGTCAACATCGGGTGTTGCCAAAAGCTCGTTTATACGATTTGCAAGGTCAAGCCAAATTTTTACGCTCATATCTTGCGAACCTACATTTGAAATTTGTTCGCCTTTAAGATTTGCCAATTTTCTGATATTAGGCACTGCATTTATCATATCTTCGATGGCTACTTTGCCCGAAGTATATGCCGAACCTGTTGAACTTTCACCTGTTCCTGCAATAGTTCCTCCTGTTGCCAAAATAACTACATTAGGTAATTTGTCTTGTGAAAAACCAAACGGAATAATTGCAAACAGTAACGATGCAATCAATAAATACTTAATAAATGATACTCTTTTCATAATAGTTCGATTTTAGTTAATGTTTTTGTTTATTATTTAATTGAATTTAAACCTAACAGATTTATTAAAAATCTGTTAGGTTTAAAAGTATTTTGTTTTTGTATATCAATCTCTTATCTGTCTTTATATTTTTCTTTATCAAGTCCTGTCATACTTTGAGGCGACAGCAGTTCTTTTATTTGTTCTTCGGTAAGCAAATTCTTTTCTCTTATAAGTTCAAGAATTCCTTTACCCGATTCTTTTGCCTCTTTTGCAAGCTCATCGCCAACATGGTGACCAAGAATAGGATTCAATGCAGTAACAATACCAATTGTTGTTTCAATATTCTTTTTATCAATATCTTCATTAATGGTAATACCGTCAATACACTGTTCTCTGAATGTTTTTGTTGTATTAATAAGTAACTTTTGCGATTCAAAAATTGTTAATCCCACAACAGGTTCGTAAGCATTAAGTTGCAAATCGCCATCGGATGCTGCAATATTTACTGTAACATCGTTACCTATAACTCTGTAACTAACCAAAGCCATAAGTTCGGGAATAACAGGATTTACTTTTCCCGGCATTATTGATGAACCCGGCTGACGCGGCGGTAAGTTTATTTCAAACAATCCGTTACGAGGTCCTGACGATAAAAGAATTAAATCGTTAGAAATTTTAGATAATGTGGTAGCCAATGTTTTTAATGCCGATGAGTAAACAACAAATCCGTGTAAACTTGATGTTGCCGCAATCATATCATTGGCATTTACAAATTTATAACCTGAAATTTCATTCAAATGCTTAATAATATACTCATCGTAACCTTTGGGCGTATTCAACCCTGTTCCTATGGCTGTTCCTCCCATATTCAAAACCAACAACGATTTTTCGGCATTTTCAAGATTATCAAGTCCCCACTGTAGCATTGCTGCATAAGAGAAAAATTCTTGTCCCACTGTCATAGGCACTGCGTCTTGCAACTCTGTTCTACCCATTTTTACCACATCAATATATTTATGTCCTAACGTATTAAAAGAAGCAATCAAAAGTTTCAACTGTTCCTTTAATCTGTCGTTTTGCAACAGCATAGTTAACTTTAACGATGTAGGATAAGTGTCATTTGTTGACTGCGACATATTTACGTGGTCGTTTGGCGAAATTTTATCATACTCTCCTTTTTTATATCCTGCTTTTTCAAGTGCGATATTTGCAATAACCTCATTGGCATTCATATTGGTTGAGGTTCCCGCTCCACCTTGATACAAGTCAACATTAAATTGGTCGAGATATTTACCGTTGATAAGCTCCTGGCAAGCATCAACAATATATTTCATTGTTTCGGGTTTCATTTTACCCGCATCGGTATTTGCTTTTGCGGTTGCCATTTTAATTATTCCCCACGCTTTCATAAAATCAGGATAATCATTAATATATTGTCCCGATATTTTAAAATTTTCCATAGCACGAGCAGCTTGTGCTCCATAATAAGCATTTGCCGGAACCTTTGTTTCTCCGAGCAAGTCTGTTTCTGTTCGATATTCTTGTGCCTTAACGGCAAATATTGTTACCGAAAGAAAAATAATTATACTTAATGTCTTTTTCATAATATTATTGGTTTTAATAATTTAGTTATTGATTTAATTTATTGATAAAAATATTTTTATATAAATGAACTAATCAGTAATGAGATAATAACCGCCGATATTGTTGTTACCAGCCCCGGAATCATAAAGCTGTGATTGATAAGAAACTTTCCGATTTTAGTAGTTCCTGTTTGGTCAAAAGATACAGCAGCAATTACTGTTCCGTAAGTAGGCAAAAAGAAATAACCGTTTACGGCAGGATATACGGCTATCAATACAGCCGCGGGAATACCCAAAGCAACTCCCACCGGAACAAGAGTAACAATTGTTGCCGCTTGACTAAAAAGTAATATTGACAAAACAAACAGTCCGATTGCAAATATCCATTGATGACCTTCTATTAAACCTTTTATACTGTCAACAATTGCAATTTGATTACCTTGAAAAAACGAAGACCCCATCCACGAAATACCAAGGATAGAGATTAAAGCAACAATACCGCTTTTCATTGTTTTTCCGGTAACGGTTTTTGTAGCATCGGCTTTAAATAATATCATTATCAATCCTGCTGTTGCCAGCATTATTATAATAATGGCATTTCCCATTGATATTTGTCCGCTTGTTGCAACACCGTTTACCACAGTTTCGTAAGTTGGTCTGAGTTGCGGAAACATTCCCAAAATAACCACCACAAATATCGACAAGAAAAATAATATGGTAGAACCTTTGGCTCTTCTTAATTCCTCACCTTCAAGTTTTACCGTCTTTGCAGAATCCGATTTTATCAATCCCTTAGCCAAACGCTCCTTATAAACAGGGTCATCATTAAGTTCTTTACCACGTCTAAATACCGACAAAGCACCGATAAACACCGCAATTAACGTTGAAGGAATTGTAATCATCATTATTTGAGGCAGAGTAACATTTAGTCCTGCCAAAGAACCAACCAAAGCAACAGTAGCTGCCGAAATAGGAGAAGCTATAAGCCCGTGCATTGCTGCAATAACACTTATTGACATAGGTCGCTCAGGGCGGATGCCCGCTTTTTGCGAAATTTCGGAAATAACAGGCAACAGAGCATAAATAACATGTTGAGTTCCTGCCGCAAAAATTAAAATATAAGTAACAAAAGGAGCAACAAAGGTTATACTTTTAGGATTTTTTCGCATAACGCTTTCAGCTACCGTTACCAAATAATTAAGTCCTCCGGCTGCTTCCATCGACGAAAGTGCCGTAATAACAGCCAGTATCATTCCCAATACAATAACAGGCGGACTTCCTTGCGGCATTTTAAAAACAAAAACAAAAATAATAAGACCTATGCCGGCAATAGTTCCCATTCCTATACCGCCGATTCTGGCTCCTATTATTATACACAAGAGAAAGATTGTAAGTTCTAACCACAGCATAATCAAGAATTTAGTTATTAAAAGTTGTTGTTATGTTAAAAACAACAGTTACTGAAAAATGTTTAAAAAAAATTAAAAAAACCTTGACTTATGAGAATATTCTCATTATATTTGCAGTGAGAATATTCTCAAAATAATTATTGTAAAAAATGCCAAGAAGACGAAGATTAAGAAAAATGGTCAGTCCGCCGGGGTTTTCAGGTTTTAAACCTTACGGCACAAATGTAGAGCAAAACGGCTATATTGAGTTGTTGTATGAAGAATATGAAGCATTAAAGTTGGCTGATTATAACTTAATGAATCATCTTGAGGCATCAAAAATAATGGGAATATCGCGAGCTACTTTTGCAAGAATTTATGAAACGGCACGGCGAAAAATGGCACAAGCACTGGTAGAGTCAAAAGAGATAAAAACAGTTTACGGAAATGCTTGGTTAGATAAAAACTGGTATCGCTGTAAAGGCTGTTATGCCAGATTTACCATACCAAGCAGACACAGTAAGAATTGCCCGATGTGTAAATCGGATAATATTGAACTGATAAATAAAAAATAAATTGAGATAATTAATTTTAAATACACAAATAAATATTAAACAGAATAAATTATGAGTAAAACAATAATTACATCAACAGGAAGCAGCGTAAATGCTGATTTTGATAAAAGATTCGGAAGAGCCGGATATTTTTGCCTGCTAGATGAAAAAACAGGGACAACAGAGTTTTTAGAAAATGAAAATGCCGATGCACAAGGCGGAGCAGGAACAAAAACTGTTGAAAAAATGGTTGAGATGGGTGTTTCAAAAGTAATTTCAGGTGATTTTGGTCCTAAAGCAAAAGATTTGCTTGATAAATTTAATATTCAAATGGTAATTATTCAAGATGACGGAATCACAGTTGAAGATGTTATCAAAAAATTACAATAAAGTTAGTTTTTAACAAAAAAAGGAGGTTATTATGCCAAGATTTGACAGAACCGGCCCCGAAGGACAAGGTCCGAGAACCGGCAGAATGATGGGCAAATGTGCCCCGAAAAACAATTCAAATTCCGATAATTCAAGAAACGACCTGCCCGATGAAGATTTCCGTAACGGCGGATACGGCAGAGGTTTTGGCAGAGGACACGGAAGGGGTTTCGGCAGAGGTTTTGGTCGCGGATTTGGATTTGGCAGACGAAACGGATAATAATTTAAGGTGCTGTATTTTTAAAAATATTTATTAATCTTGCACTTTTATTATTATCAGCTTGTAACGAAAACGCCAAAAACAGGTTTTCTGTTTTTGACGCTTTCTTGTTTTTACAACCTATTTTAAATAAAAATATTATAAATAACACACAAAAACTCACAAAATAATTAAAATTATGAAAAGAAAAATTGCTGTTCCGGTAGATGAAAACGGAATTTTAGATGCTCACTTTGGTCATTGTAAATTTTTTGCTCTTTACGATGTTGACGGTAAAAACATAAATTCGGAATCAATGGTTACTCCACCGCCTCACGAACCCGGTTTATTGCCACAATGGCTTGCTGAAAAAGGTGCTACCGATATTATTTCGGGAGGTATGGGACAAAAAGCTATTCAAATATTCAACAACCATAAAGTAAATGTTTTTGTTGGTGCCGAAAGATTGGACTCTAAAAATTTAGTTGAAAAATTTTTAAACGACGACTTACAACTATTATCAAACTATTGCGACCACTAATTCAATGATACAATGGTTCAATGGTGTAATGATATAATGCGATAATTAGTTGAAAGTTGAAGGTTTATAAAGTTGAAAGTTGTTAAATAATAGACAATGCTAAATCGAAGGAAGTGTCCCCTTGAGGGGACTTACAGGGGTGAAAAAAGTTAAAAGTTAAAAAACCTTTGCGACTTAGCGTCTTAGCGGTGAAACCCTTAATTTTTTTAAATTCTTAATGTTTCACAATTGCTGAGCAAAGCGAAGCATAACTTAAATGTTCTTATAATCCTTAAATGGTTCAAAAAAAATGAGCGTAGCGAATAAAAAAGTTAGTTAAAAGTTGAAAGTTACAGCGGAGGCTAGTTTACTCCTGTTTACTCCTGCTTGTCCCTGTTTACTCCGAAGGATTTCGGAGAATTTATTTCGGAGAGCTTGTCGAAGCCAATGTCACAATGAAGAAAAAAATTAAATTAGTGAAAATTAGTGTAATTTGTGGACAAAAAAACCTTTGCGTCTTAGCGGTGAAACCCTTAATTTTTTTAAATTCTTAATGTTTCAAAATAAAAAATATGCCTTACAAAATAGCAATAGCAAGCGGAAAGGGTGGAACGGGAAAAACAACCGTATCAGTAAATCTGTTTCACTTTTTAACAAATTATAAATCAAAAAATGTAAAGTTGGTTGATTGTGATGTTGAAGAACCGAATGATGCTATTTTTTTCAGTGACATTGAAATTCAATCGCAAAAAACAATAAACCAACTAATACCACAAATAGACAACGATAAATGCACATACTGTAAAAAATGTGTAGAATATTGCGAGTTTAACTCTATTGTTGTTATTCCTTCGGCTAAGTTTGCCGAAATAAATGGTAGTCTTTGTCATTCGTGCGGTGCTTGTATTGTAGCTTGTGAATACGGAGCTATTGAAGAGTTTCCTCAACCTATTGGAACCGTAACTTATCGCAAAACCGAAAACAACAACGAACTAATTGAGGGCAAACTAAAAATAGGCTCTACAATGCAAACTATGCTTATCAAAGAGCTGAAAAAGAATGTATCAGACAATGCCGATATTATTCTTTACGATGCACCTCCGGGAACAAGTTGCCCTGTGGTAGAAACAATATCGGATGTTGATTATATTATCTTGGTTACCGAGCCTACTCCTTTCGGGCTACACGACTTATCACTTATGGTTGAGCTGCTTAAAGATATTGATAAACCTTTTGGTGTAATTATAAATAAAGCAGGACTGGGTGATAATAAAGTTTACGAATATCTTAAAAAAGAAAACATTGAAATATTAGGCGAGATTCCTTTTGATAAAAACTATGCGTCAAAGTATGCCTTAGGTAATCTTACTGATAATATTTCAGATGAAATTGCCGATAAATACAAGAAAATAGTTGATTCGATTATTTAATGATACAATGATGTAATGATGTAATGATATAATGATATAATGCGATAATGCAGTAATGAGTTGAAAGTTATTGCGGAGGCTGAGCTTGTCGAAGCCGGATTCACAACGAAAGACAGTGCTAATTTGCAGAAGTCACTTCGGCAAGCTCTCCGAAAGTATTCGGAGTAAACAAATGACCGGCACTTTGTAGTAATAAAAATAAATTAGAGTTAATTTGTGTAATTTGTGGACAAAAAACTTTGCGTCTTTGCGACTTAGCGGTGAAAACCTTAATTTTCTTAACCGCTTAATGTTTCACAATTGCTGAGCAAAGCGAAGCATAACTTAAATGTTCTTATAATCTTTAAATGTTTCAAAAAAAATGAGCGTAGCGAATAAAAAAGTTAGTTGAAAGTTAAAAGTTGAAAGTTACAGCGGAGGCTAGTTTACTCCTGTTTACTCCTGCTTGTCCCTGTTTACTCCGAAGGATTTCGGAGAATTTATTTCGGGGAAGGATTTCGGAGAATTTATTTCGGAGAGCTTGTCGAAGCCGAATTAGAAGTTAGAGACTAGAAACTAGAAGTTAGAGACTAGAAACTAGAAGTTAGAGACTAACAGTCTAGCAGTCTAACAGTCTAGCATCAAATAGTCTAACGTCTAATATATAGCAGTATAAAAAAAATAATCAGATGAAAGAGATAACCATACTAAGCGGCAAAGGGGGAACAGGTAAAACAAGTATTACAGCGGCAATTGCTTCTGTTGCCGAGAATGCCGTATTTTGCGACAACGATGTTGATGCTGCCGACTTACACCTGATATTAAAACCAGAAATAGAAGAAGAGCATACTTACTTAGGCAATTATATTGCTTTTATTCACGAAGATAAATGCACAAATTGCGGTATCTGCGTTGATTATTGTCGTTTTGATGCTATTCATCCCGACGAAAATGAACAACTTTATATAAATCCGTTTCAATGTGAGGGATGTCGCTTGTGCGAAAGAGTTTGTCCCGAACAAGCAATAACATCGGAGCAAAGTAGCAACAACAAATGGTTTGTGTCAAATACCCGTTTCGGCAAATTAGTTCACGCAAAAATGGGACCCGGCGAAGAAAATTCAGGTAAACTGGTATCAGAGATAAGACAAAAAGCAAAAGAAATAGCCAAAAATATTAATGCCGATTATGTAATCAACGACGGACCTCCGGGAATAGGTTGTTCGGCAATATCATCGGTAACAGGAACTAATACAGTTATTCTTATTATTGAACCCACTCTTTCGGGAATGCACGATATAGAGCGGGTTATTGAACTCACCAAATCTTTTAAGATTGATGATGTTTTTGCGGTAATCAATAAATTTGATATTAATGTTGAAACCGTTTCTAAAATTGAAAAAATGCTGAAAGCTAAAAATATTCCGGTAATTGCTAAGTTACCGTTTGACAAACAGATGGTTGAAGCAATGATAAATGAACAAACTATTGTAGAATATAAACCAAAATCGGAATTAGCTAAGAAGATAAAAGAAATTTGGAATGTTGTGATTAGTTAGAAGCTAGAAGCTAGAAATTAGAGACTAGAAATTAGAGACTAGAGACTAGAGACTAGAAGTCTAGTATCTAGAAGTTTAGCATCTAATAGTCTCTAGCATCTAACATCTAGAAGTCTAATAGTCTAGCATCTAATAGTCTAGCATCTAACATCTAGAAGTCTAACAGTCTAAAAACAATAAACTATGACTAAATTAACCGTATTAACCGAAAATGCTGCCGGCGGATATCTTCAAGCCGAACATGGATTATCTTACTTTATTGAGCACAATGGCACTACCATACTTTTTGATACAGGACATTCCGATGTGTTTATAAAAAATGCCGGGAAACTTAATATAAACCTCAACAATACCGACACTATTGTTCTTAGTCACGGACATTGGGACCATGGCAACGGATTACAATTTTTAAGTGACAAAACACTGATAACACATCCAAACTCTTTTATTAAACGGTATCGCAAACACGACAGTTCAAATATTGGATTAGTTTTATCAAAAAAAGAAATAGAAAACAGATTTAAACTTATAGTATCAAAAGAACCGTATTATATTACCGACGATATTATTTTTTTGGGCGAGATACCACATTTAAATGATTTTGAAGCTCAAACCACAACATTTATTGATGAAAAGGGAAACGATGATTTTGTTGTTGATGATTCGGCAATTGTAATAAAAGAGCAAGACAGCATTTCTGTTGTTACAGGATGTTCTCACTCAGGTATTTGCAATATTGTAAGCTATGCACAAAAAGTAACAGACATTGAAACAGTAAATACTGTCATTGGTGGTTTTCATTTGAAATACAACAACTTACAAACGCAAAAGACAATTGATTTTTTAAAAAAACTGAATATAAAAAACTTATATCCTTCACACTGTACCGAATTACCTGCTCTTGCCGAATTTTACAAGCATTTTAAAATAAAACAGGTAAAAACAGGACAAATGATAAATTTACAGTAACACAATTCGAACCCAAGAAAAATTTGCATTTAATTCAACTTATAGTTTTTATTATCAAACCTTAAACCCAAACTATACATAGAAAACAAAAATAGTTTTCTATTGTATAGCGATAAAGAACTACATCTATTTTGGACAATAACCAAAATGGTGTATTTCTAAATCGGGATTAACCTTTACTAAATGCCGTAAGTTCACTATTTCACAATTCCTACTGCATAAGTCGGGTTAAATATATCAATAAAAAAACGCTATAAAATAATATCTTACAGCGTTTTTTTTTAGAATAAATATTCTATTGTTTTGCTTTTTCCCGTGATACTTCAAGCATATTTGTTAATTCTTTTGTAACAAATTTTTCGTATTTGTTAATCATATCGGTAGTTAAAGTATTTGCCGATACCCAATATTTATTACCTTCTTCGTCTTTTTTTCTAATAAAAGTCAATGTTTTAACCTTTCGCTTATGGTCAAGACGTAAAACTATTTTATCGGCAGAAAGTAACCGCAGCGATGTAGAACCGTCTTTTACCGAATTTGCTCCTCTTATTGTCTCAAAGTTTTCAACTATTTCGTTTAATATTCCTTCGTAAGAAGTTGGCAAATACTGACCGAAAACAGTTGTTCCGATAAAAACAAAACCAAATAATAGTGCTATTTGTATTTTTTTCATAAGTTTAATTTTAAATATTTTTATTCCATAGTGCAAAATTAAAAATAAATAGAGTTAAAACAATTTTATATCATCGGGGAAAAATAATTTTCCTGCAACTACTGCTTTTATTGCTGTTTCCAAATCTCTAAATACATCTACTTTACTAACAAAACCCTTAAACCCTGCTCCTATCAACTGTTGCAAATCTACATTTTCTTTGTATTGCGATACTGCTATAATTTTATATTCTTTATTTCTCCATATACCGTGTTTTGTAGCTTCAAGTCCGCTTACCTCGGGCATATTAATATCCATAAGAATAATATCGGCATCAATAAAAGATTTTTCCAAAAAACCTTTCCCGTCTCCTATTTCTCCTGTAACTTTATAATTTAGATGATTTTCAAGAAAAAATTTCAGCGTTTTTCTAAAATTATCATTATCATCAACCAAATATATTTTCATCTGTTTATTTTTTTAATTTTAAAAATACAAATTTTTCAAAAACACATCAGTAACAATATTTTCAATTCGTAGAATTATAAAAGATATTTTATCTCTGAAATTTTTATTAATAATTTTCGGGTATTAAAATATCATATACAATACCTTTATCTTCTCCTTTATTAAATATTACCTCGCCATTAAATGATTTTACACGATTAATTATATTAAACAATCCCATTCCCAAACCTTTTCGTTTAGTCATCTCAAAATCGAACCCTTTTCCGTTATCTTTATAAATAAATCTTATATTTTTATCTTCCTCGTTAAACAGCAATACAATTTTTGATGCTTGTGCGTATTTTATAGTATTATTAATCAACTCAATAGCAACACGATATATTGTTGTTTCAATGGGATGTGATATTTTATTTTTAATATTATAATCAAACTCAAACGTAATATCAGAGACTTTTGATATTCTTACAATATACTTTTCTATTGCTGTTTTAAGTCCGAAATCGGTTAATACATGCGGACTTAAATTATTTGATATTTCGGATACTTGCGTAAGAGCATCATTAATACTTACAATTAATTGCTTTTCTATTTTTTTTCTTTTTTCTTCACTATCAGACGCTATATATGTTTGAGTATATAGTTTTATTGTTGACAACAAAGGACCTATGCCGTCATGAAGCTCTTGAGCAACTCTTTTTCGTTCAGTTTCTTCGGTTTGAATAATTGTTGCCAAAATCTTTTGCTGCATTTGTTTTTGTTCGGTAATATCTCGAAATGAAACCATACATATATCATCTTTTTTTGATATGCTTTGAGATGTAACTTCAACAGTAAATAATGAACCGTCTTTTTTTATAGCTTCTATTTCATAAACAACTTTAGATGATATTTTCATTTGAATTTCTGCATAATCAGAATACTTTGGTGCTATAAATATTCTTATATCTTTTCCTATAACTTCTTTTTTATTATATCCTGTTATTTTTAACAACGATTTATTTACATCAATTATAATACCATTTTTATGAATAAATATACCTTCAATAGTACTATCTGCCAATTGTTTAAACCTAAAAATACTTTCTTTAAGTTCTACCTCTGTTTTTTTTAAATCCGTAATATCAAAAGATACACCTCCCAAAAGTCCCTTATTATCATCTATTTGTATAGGAAATTTAATATCTAACAGCCACATACTTTTTCCTGTTATATTTGTATTAAATTCTATTGTTTTAATAGGATGTCTTCTTTTTAAGATATCTTCATCAGCTTTTATTATCAACTCTTTAACATTTTGTTCTATAACTTCTGATATAGCATCATAGCTTATATTAAGTTTATCAAAAAAATATTTTAAATATTTATTTGCATAAATAAGATTATTATTTTCATCTTTTATATAAGCATAAATCGGAATATTATCCATAAAAGAAGAAAATATTTTTTCTTGTTTTTTAACGGCTTTCTCTATCTCTTTTTGTCTTGTAATATCTTCTTTTACAGCCAAATAATTTACTATCCTTCCTTTATCATTTGTTATTGGTGTTATCAATACTCTTTCCCAAAACAGATTACCCGATTTTGTTTTATTACAAAACTCTCCTTGCCATGCCTCTCCTGCCGTAATAGTGTCCCAAAGTTCGGTAAAATACTCTTTTGGCAATACTCCTGCATTTAATATTCGCGGATTTTGACCTATTGCTTCTTGAGATGTATATCCTGTTACTTCTGTAAACTTCGGGTTTACATATTCAATATTTCCGTGTACATCGGTAATAACAATCGTATTTGCACTTTGCTCTACTGCAGTTGTAAGTTTTTTTATTTTTTCTTCATTTCTTTTTCTTGTTGTTATATTCTGAAAAATTATTCCAAATTTATTATCTACTATATGATAACCTGTAATAGCGTAATAAGCATCATTATCTTCAAAATAAAACTCATCAACAATATTTTTTTTATTTTCAATAAGTTTTTGTCCTATTGATACCCAAAAAGGCACATTTTTTTTATTAAGTTGTGTTCCTGTAATATTTTTATGATAATGTTTTATTACTTTTTTAAATGCGTTATTAGCCTTCAATATCTTATAATCATAAGGTTTACCATTATCATACAATAGCTCTGCCAATACCATAGAAGTTGGTAAATTATCAAAAAGTTGTTGAAACTGTTCTCTGCTTTTTTTTAATTCAGATTCTTGTAACACATTTAATGTTATATCTCTAACAGCAACTGCCACTACATTTTCTCTACGATAATTATATTTCTTACTCTCTATCTCCAACCAAATTAGTTCTTTATTCTTTTTTATTCCTCTTACTTGTATAGGTAAAGAAAAATCTTTTTTCAAAATATTTTTTACCTTATCAATATCTTCAGTTACTATTAAAATCTTTATAAAATCGGTATTTAACAATTCATCTTTTGAATACCCTGTTATATCTGTTATTGACTTATTAATATCATAAACAGTATTATTTTTATTTATAATTATTCCTTCTATATTTAAATCAGAAAGCATTCCGTATCTGTGTTTACTCTCCAATAATTTTTCGTTTAACTCTTTTAATGTTTCATTATTTGCTTTTAATTCTTCTTCTGCTGCAAGCAATTCATTATTTTTCCCTTTTAATGCTTCTGTTGTTGCCAACAACTCTTCATTTGTAGCTCTTATTTCTTCCTCTGATGCCAATAATTCCCTGTTTCGTTCTTGAACTATCTCTTTCTCTCTATTTGCTTTGTTAACTGCAAATTCCGAAAATTTACTTGCAAAATATAATACAATAACAACTAACAATAACATTAGCAAATGGTTAAAATAACCAAACACATAAATGTCTGTATCAGGATAATGGTTTATAGCATAAATAAATATTCTTGTAGTTGTAAATAAAAACAATAAAGCATTTATCAACATTATTTTACGTGTAGCAAAAAACATTGAAAAAACAAGAATTCCAAATATTGAATAAAATCCTTGAATATATTTATAATAAATAGGAATATCTTCAGGAACAATATTCATCCATCCGGCAAGAATTATTGCCACTCCTAAAGAATAAACATTTCCCGCCGCTTTTAACCCTTTATGTTTAAAATAAAATACAATAGAAATAATAAAAACAAAAGCTGTTATTTTTGATAAAAACGAAATTAAAAAATTGTCCGAAGGAAAAATTAAATCATATGCTATCGCTAATAATATAACTATAATACTGATAAACTGTTGCCAAACAAAAAATATACTTTTTTGTCTTTCAAAATAACTAAAATCTCGTTTGGGCATTAAAAATTTGATAATCTTATTCATAATATCAGATTACAGTAATTTAAGAGTCGGTTAATATAATATTTTCAAAAAAAAGTTACTTTTGTAACTGATTCCACAAGTTAATAAAAATAAATAAAACTATGAAAAGAGAATGGACAACAATAAAAGAATATGAAGATATAAAATTTGATTTTTTTGAAGGAATAGCTAAAATAACCATTAATCGTCCCGAAGTAAGAAATGCATTTCGTCCCGAAACTACTATGGAATTAAGCGATGCAATGGCTATTTGCCGCGAAGACCCCAATATTGGCGTTGTAGTGCTTACCGGTACGGGCGACAAAGCATTTTGCAGCGGCGGCGACCAAAAAGTTAAAGGCAGAGCCGGATATATGGGCAAAGATGGCGTTCCTCGTTTAAATATTCTTGATGTGCAAAAACAAATTCGAAGTATTCCAAAACCTGTTATTGCCATGGTAAACGGATACGCAATAGGCGGCGGACATGTATTACATGTAATGTGTGATTTAACTATTGCTTCCGAAAATGCCATATTCGGACAAACAGGCCCCAAAGTGGGAAGTTTCGACGGCGGTTTCGGCTCTTCATATCTCGCTCGTATTGTAGGACAAAAAAAAGCTCGCGAAATTTGGTTTCTTTGTCGCCAATATTCAGCACAAGAAGCTCTTGATATGGGATTGGTAAATAAAGTTGTTCCTTTAGAAAATCTCGAAGATGAAGTTGTTGATTGGTGTAAAACAATTCTTCAGCACTCTCCTATTGCCCTCCGTATGATTAAAGCAGGACTAAATGCTGAGCTTGACGGTCAAAGCGGAATACAAGAACTTGCAGGAAATGCCACTATGCTGTATTACTATACTGACGAAGCTCAAGAAGGAAAAAATGCTTTTCTTGAAAAACGAAACCCTGATTTCAGTAAATATAAACGATTGCCATAAGATTAGAAGCTAGAGACTAGAAGTTAAAAATCTGTATAAATGTCTAATAATCTAAAATCTAGTAATCTAGCATCTAATAGTCTAATAATTACAGTTAGGTTTGTATATTAACAAAATGATTTTTAGCTTTATACATTATTATTCACCTATCTTATGATGTCATGCAAAGTTCAAATAAAGAGATTAATGCTGTCATAAATCAAATTATTAATAAATCATTAATTGTAGGTTCAATAATAGGTTTATTATCTCTTATAGCAAGCCTTAAATTCAACATACAAAATAATTACATTATTTTTATTGTATTTGATCTTTTTATAGTGGCAAGTTTTTTTATCGTTGCATTAATACGCAATAAGCTAAGTCTCGAAATAAAATCATTTATTATTATTACCGGACTTTTTATACTATCATTAGACAGCGTTTTTAAGGTTGGTGTTTTTGCCGACAGTAAAGTACTGATAATACTTATCCCCGTTTTTGCTTTTCTTGGCTATACGTTAAAAAACACAATAATAATATATACATGTGTTATTATAGGTTTTATTATTTTAGGATATATGCATATTAATGGCATAATAGTGTCAAATGTTGATTTATCACAACGCTCATTATCTACCTCTGCATGGATAAATAACACCTTATTGTTATCAATTGTGGCATTTGTAGTAATAATTATAATTATAAAATTTAATAATACATTTTTAAATCTTATTACCGATTTAAAAAACAAAAACAACCAACTTGAAGATTATAAAAATAATCTGGAACTACTAATACAAAAACGTACTAAGGAGCTTGAAATAACCAATAACGAACTCAAAATCAGAAATAATGAGTTAAAAACAACCGTTAACAAACTAAAAAATACTCAAGACAGCCTAATTCAATCAGAAAAAATGGCACTACTAGGAGTATTATCTGCAGGTGTTGCACATGAAATAAATAACCCGCTTAACTTTATTCAAGGCGGCATTGCAGGTATCGAAATGTTTTTTGAAGATAATTTAGAAAAACAACAATTAAAAAAAATATCTCCATATCTTGACGGGATGAAAGAAGGTGTAAGACGAGCCGCAAATATTGTAACAAGCCTTAATCACTTTAGCAGAAATAGTGATTCAGCAACAGAAAAATGTGATATTCATGTAATTATTGATAACTGTTTAACAATGCTTAACAACAAACTGAAACATAAAGTTGAAGTAATAAAAAACTATACAAAACAACCATTTAATTTAATATGCAACGACGGAAAAATACATCAGGCAATGTTAAATATATTGTCAAATGCCGAACAAGCAATCGACAAAAAAGGAATAATTGAAATAACAACAACTATTGAACAAAAAAATATAAAAATAGTTATTAGAGATAACGGATGTGGAATTAAACAAGAGATTATTTCAAGAATATCAGATCCTTTTTTCACTACAAAAGAGGTAGGCAAAGGCACCGGGCTTGGTCTATCAATTGCATACCAAATTATTAAAGACTTACACGGAACAATAAAACATATATCAAAAGAAAGTGAAGGAACAACTGTTATAATACTATTTCCTATAAGCTAAACGATAATATTATTTAAGCCAAACTATTAGATTGCTAGATATTAGACTATTAGATACTTACTTTCAACTTTATAAACTTTCAACTTTCAACTCAATCTTACCACAGAGAACACAAAGTTTCACAAAGATTTTAAATGCTTTTACCGCAAAGACGCTAAGTCGCAAAGAGGCACTACACACTACACACTACGCACTATACACTATACACTATACACTAACTTTCAACTTATTATCGCATTATCGCATTGAATAATTACATCATTATATCATTGAACCATTGAACCATTGAATAATTATATCATTGTATCATTGTATCATTGTATCATTAAATAACTTTCAACTATCTAAACATCAAGAAGTTAAGAAAATTAAAGGGTTTAGAGAATTAAGTTTTTACCGCTAAGACGCTAAGACGCAAAGGTTTTTTAACTTTCAACTTTAAGAACTTTTAACTCATTATCGCATCCTCCTGAGGCGGACAAGTTTTCTGCATTGTAGCATTTTGGCATTAAATCATTGTATCATTGAACCATTATATCATTGTATCATTGAATCATTACATCATTGTATAATTATATCATTAAATAACTTTCAACTCATCACCATTTTTCCTCATCGTAATCTACCAAATATGTTGATATTTCAATGCCTTCAATGGTTTCTTT
>Ga0256845_1001649_pt1 | contig 17519 bp, 18 predicted proteins | sample RiftiametaG_FD_189101 | JGI IMG/M metagenome (GOLD analysis project Ga0256845, IMG submission 189101) | Tube worm associated microbial communities from hydrothermal vent at the East Pacific Rise, Pacific Ocean - Riftia | ecosystem: Host-associated > Annelida > Integument > Unclassified ...
TATAAATCCCCAAACCCTCCCATAAATGAAAGGGCCAAAGTGGCCGGTTTTTACGCCGCCCGCGACCGCATTTTGCCGCCGCTACTGTGGCCTAGTATTGCCCCGCCGTTTACAACCGCTTAGCCGAGTCACCCGTGAGCCTGAAGAAGGGAACCATCGCTGCTGGAAACTCAAGATCTCGACCACCAGCGCTGGCAGTACCGCACTCAAGCCAGGCAACGGCCGCTGACCACGGCGTTCCATCGAATTTTGGTTGATGATTGATACCCAATATTTTGCCGATCAAATCGTCGTCTAGAACCTTTCTTTTTATCTTTTCGTCAGTTTTCTTCCGGGCAGCACGGAGGGACATGTAGGCCTGCTTGTACACATCGAGCCCCGCCTGATTGAGAGGATGTCCGTGGTTCCACATCGTCTGCCATTGGCTGCGAAGAATACCGGCCTCCTCGATGCTCTCGGCGCTCAAAACAACGCCCGCTTCGACGTTTCTCGCTAGGCCATTGGACGTGAAATTTCCTGACCCCACATATGAGACGCACATTTCGGGTCGGTTGGATGACCATAGCTGATATATTTTGGGATGAAACCGAAGGCGTGGGCCGCTGGATGCGAGCCTTACTTCAGATCCGAGCATATCACGCAGATGTTCGATTGCCGAGGGCTGGCTAACCGCATCATCAATGCCGATTACCCATCTGCTCACCTCAATGTTGCAACCTATGGCCCCAGTCAGGACGGGGATGCCGCTGGATGTTGCATAGGCAGCGGCCACGTCTAGGCGGTCCAGATCTGCTATGCTTGTCGCCTTGCCAAATGCCGTTTTGAAAACCGGGTCATCATCGCCAAGCTGCGTAATCAAATCAAATTTCATTTATCAATAAGTTCCTAGTTCACACCGACTGCCGATGTTTCTTCCTACAATAGACATTACCTGTTATTCGGGTACCCACGCAGCGCCGGAGATGCCCAAGGGCCATTACCGTAGGATTTTAACACCCTCCCGTATCAGACCCCTACTACATCGAATAGCACCTATCAGTCATCTAGGCTCGTCGAATTGTCGCTTCACTGACTTTACCAACATCATACGATTAGCACTCTCCAAAAAATTGCACTTGCACCAGTCGGTGATTCCGAGCTATTTTTAGAAAATGAAGAACGAAAATATGCCAGATACGATCACCACGCCAGCAGGAGAGACCTACTGGAAAGTGGGCTGGACAGGTCAAGCTCTGTCACCGGTAGCCGAATATGGCATCGTTCCTGGCGAACGCACACACGAATATTGGATACAGCCGTGGGACGATAGTCGCCGCCTACACGCTGTAGACTCGAAACGCTGGTTTTTAGATTAGAATGTACACCACTGCTAGAAAATAGCAATGTGGCCGTCTTTGCTGTCAATCACAGAGAAAAAGGGACCGGAACGCGACGACCATTGCTGACCTGTATGTGCCAATATTGCATGAAGGGCTAGCGGCATAGATTCAGAAAATCAAACCGCATAGAGTCAAACATCCGCGACGCCCAACTGGCTCAAAGCTGCATATATGGCCAGTTCAAAGTACATACACAGAACCAGTTCCGTTAAACGCTCGGTGTTTCCAATTTCGGCCAGATCTTGACTCCCAGTTCAGCGAGTGCAGTACCTCTCTCCTCGATCTCCACCTCGCTCCACTGGTCGCGCTTTTGAAACCATTTGTTTAGAAACAGGCCGGTATGTTCTTTGAATTTCGTCTTCTTATTTTTGAAACTCTTGTTCCCCGAGGAAATGTTTAGCCCGCCAGACAGCAGCGTTAAATTGCCTAGTGTGTGAAGCTTGGCATTCCGCGCAATCGTCTCCTGGTTCAAGGACGTCGGGTCGGCAGAACCACCGTTAGCCAATGGCCATTCATCACCCCAAGACTGAGGAAGGACGTGCTCAACCCAAAGCCCTTCTGGTCGCTCACCATGTTCAGAGAGTTTTGTTCGGCTTGCGACTTCCAACTCCCAGAGGATGTCCACCAATCTCGGTCTGGGTGAAATTGCATATGCGTTGCTAGTCAGAACGCCTCGGCGAAGCTCGTCATCGTCAGGGAAACGACTGCTGTCCCCCTCTCGGTCAGTGAAGAAATCTGTGAATACAGCAACGGATGGCCCTTTCACCTTGAACTCTGCGCTGAGAGATTGAAACAGCTTGTTAAGATTTTTCGTGGTGAGACCACAAATCGCGCGACGAACGAGATACGAATAGATAAGCTCGGCCAGTTCTCGCCGTTCGCTATCATTAAGCTTAGAGTGACCGAGCTGCATTGCGATGGGATACGCTGTCGTTACCTGCCATGCAGCCAGTTTGCGCCCCAACCAATGCAAAGTCGCGTCTTCGTTCTTGCGCCCTTCCAAGGTCTCATAGAGAGGAGCATAAGCTTCGATCAACCTTAGTTCGTCTTCAACATCCTCGAAACGTGGCTTATTCTTGGGAATGGCAAACGCACGATACTCGGCATATAACTCACGCATGGATATTTTTCGCCGGTCTCCGCCGCGAGGGTGTGTGCGAGGAAATGGTCGATCCTCGGGCGGGTTGGGCGGGCGTTGGGTGCGGCTTCCTTCCACCAACCCAAGTCAAACGGTTTCCAGAGTTTGGTATAGAGTTCTTCGACAGATGCACCCTGTTTTTCTGCTCGATAGAAAATGTTATTCCGCACCAGATCCATAGCCAAAAGCGGCTCACCCTTAGAGTTTAATGTCTCAAAAATGACCTGGGCGTCATCGTTCTCTCCCAACGTAATGACCACCAGTTTCAAGCGATCCAGCATGGCCGTCAGGATCGCCTCCAACCGTTGCTCAATAAGTTCAATTTCGACCTCTTCGTCCTGGTCAATCTCTGGCGCATCCACGTCGAGATCAATCTTGCTTTCTTCGTCCGGCCCGTAAAACGAGAAATCGTCAATCCAGCTGTAAAACAGGTGATACGCTCGGAAGGCTGGAAACTCGGTGTTTTTCGGCACCTTGCTGCCCCAGTACAGATGCCGGTACTTCTTCGAGACTTCGGGGTAGGTCAGCTCGATCAGATCGTGAAACAGCTCACGATCCGATGGAGTGGGATTCAGTTTGAATTTTGTGAGCGGGTCACTGTCCTTACTCTTAGGCACATTCAACAGATAGCCGTCGATATGCTCGATCAGGTCTGTCAGTTCGTGGTGTCTGGCGACTTCGCGCAGGGCTGCCAGCAAAATCTGGAAGGTTGTAAGGCGCTGCTGGCCATCCACGACCTGAACAACAGGTGTAATGCCGATCTGCGATCCCTGATCAACGGGCGAAAGGATCAGCGCCCCCATGTAATGCTCAAATTTCGCGTCGCCTTCGAGCACCTCGATGGCCTTAGCCGTGACATCTTCCCAGAACGGTTCAAGCCGCTTGTTACCCCATTGGTACTTTCGTTGGTAAAGCGGCACCATAAAGCGGCGAGCCTCTTTCAGAACGACTTCTACAGGATGATCGTCAGCGTCCATAATTCTGTCTTTCTTAAGCGGCGTGTCGCCTTAGACGCGTCCGCTTGTTTCCGTTATCCCTTGTGTCTCCTTCGTGAAGACTAGGAGCTCTCAGAGTTCAGTAGCCAACCCAACTCATAAGTCACAGTTCACGTATCGCTCATACGCATTTAGAATAAAATCTGCCGATTTTCATTTTCCATTCAATAGACCATCAAACCAAAAAGTCATCTAAAACAGTTTGACGAATTTCCACCAAACCCAATAGGGCATCATATATAATCTGAAGAGGCGTTTCTATTTCAAATACTTCTAATATAGCGGCGTCAAAAGCGCCGCGATCATCACGTTCCAATTCATCAGCAATGTCTTCAACATCACGAGCCAGAATTGGTTCATATAATTCGACCAGCCTGTTTCGCTGTTCATCAGTCAAAACTGATGGATCTAGCATATGCAAATAATTGCGCAGGTTTGTAGCCGATAAATCCAAAACTCCCAGCCCGCGACCAAATCCGTTACCTTCAACCATCAGATACGAAATGGCGGAGTTTAATAACGCAGTGCACAGCTCTAAGTCAGCATCGTCATTAGAAGATAGCCTGATAAGTCTTTGATCGACAAAGGTTGGGGAGGAAAAATGAGAGAAAAAGAGGCGTAAATTTGGGTTCATAAACAATGCAAGATCCGCACGTGTATCTGCGCGCATCTCATACCAATGCATATTTTTCTGCGCTAGGCATTCTGGAAGAGGTTTGCCAGAATTGTTCATTCCGTGCTGGAATCTTTCAATCCAAGCCAAAGCACCCGTCGCTCCGGCATCTCGCAGTTCATTTTTTGTTAACGAACAACAAAATGCTTCCGCATCAGCTTGGCCTAAGTAGGACACCAGATTTTTCGCCTTTTTGACAACGGGCTGTAAAAATTCCGGCTCTATCCCGTGACCGTCTGCCGGATAGAACATGGGATTCCAGCCACGTCGTTCACCACGTGCAATCTCAAAATAATCACGCACTGGAACCAACGGAAGATTCAACAGCCAATCAGTGTTGCCAAATTGTGCGCTGCCGCCAAGTCCCAAAGGCCGAAAACGGCGCAATTCTGCCAGAGATACTGAATGGCAATCAATCACATCTTCTTGCGCTTGGCCAATCTTGATAAGGGCCGACACCTCCTCAACAGATTCAATATCGGATAACTCTTCGAGAGGGCGCAATAGGGTTATGAATTGTGTTTTTTCCTCTTCATTAGCCTCGCCTGATCGGGGAGACAAAATTAGAATATTGGTCACAATATCTGCATTTTTGAACCAACGCCCTGCACCTGAGGTCACTACAGTTTCGAGGTGATAAAAATCACGTAAACGCTCCTGAAATTCCAGTCCCCATGATGTAGCCAGCCATGCATTTGTAATAATAATTCCAAGTTTGCCATCCGGCTTAATAAGATCATGTAGAGCAAAGGGTAAATAGGCAGCGACATCCGCGCGTCCGGATAAACCGCCTGCGTCACCGAAGCTAGCATTAACCTGAGCAATTGCGGCCCCATATTGTGCACGACCGTCTTGCGAAACGAAGGGGAGGTTTGATGTTATTGCATCGAATCTCCCCAAAGACTCTGTAAAAGCACCCCCAGTGTTCGGATCACGTAATTCTAGCACTGTTTCTTCGGTTAAAGTAAAAGCGTCAGCATTAAAAACGCGGATGGGGTGTGTCATCAATTCTGGGCGAGCGAGAGCAAAGGTGGCTATTTGCAGGGTCTGTGGATCAATATCACCCGCAATCACCTGACTTGAAGCTACCTCACCTGTTACGCCGTGGCTTAGCTTAATCTCAAGCGCAGCCCGTGCTATCGTTCCGCTGCCAGCACATGGGTCTAGAACACGGTCTGTGGCAATATTGTCAACGCAGAGGGAAACCAATAGGCGGGCCAAAATCGCGGGCGTCGGATACTGTCCTTTTAGCTTGCGCCGCGATACCTCCATCGATCCTTCAAGCATCGCAGAAAGCTGCAACTGATCGATGCCGCCCAAGCGAAGATTCGAAAGCAGCACATTTAACTGCCGCAAATCCTGCCAAGCTTGATCTGATAAGTGCTCACTGCCAAGCCGCCGCCCAAAAATTGTGTAAAAATTGCATTGTTCCGATAGATTTTGAAATATCGTCAAAGTTTGTTCAGGCGTATGGTCGGATCCAATATTATTAATTGCGTGGGCTTCTTCACGCCGTGCCTGCAATACATGTGCAAACAAGAATTTCCCAATCCAGTCAGACAAAACAGTCTGTGCCAACGCCTCAAATTTGTCACGCTTTTCGCCGTATTCCTTTTTATTCCTCGCCCACCAAACAGTTACTTCTGCTCGGAACGTCCCATTGGATTTAGATACAGCCGAAAGGGTTTCCGCAACACTTCCGGTATTCCTGAAAACCAGCTCAGTAATTCCGCCGCTACGATAAGCATCAACAAACGGTCGCCCCTCCAAAACGTTTCGAGCAAAGAGGTCGTTGACGTAAGCCAAAATTTCCGTAGCTAAAGCTTCCCAGCGCGCCCGTGCATTAAATGCAGCGGCTCTGGTGCGAATGTCAGAAAGTTCTGACCAGCGATGGTTTGGTGTAAAGGTTTCATCATCACCGCGCGTGTAAAGGACAGCCTCTGAAACATTCCATAAAACAAAACTATCTAACCCCAAGAGATTTGCTTTGTCGGTCGCATCATCAATGAAAGCCACGTCATCTATGGGCGTATCGGGCATTTTAAGCTCCCACCCTTGCAGAATGAGCGCTGATCCTAAATCACCATAAAGTAAAACATCTGGGAATCTGCTACCTTCACCAGTTGAGATCGTATTCTCACCACCCGCATCACGAACTGGTTGGCCGCCTTCAGCAGACAGTATTTTCAGATGGCCAATCAGATCAATCGCCCAGCTTCTTTCATTGTAATTGACGGTGCCTGCTCTTCTAGCCATTTGAAGCAACTGTTTCTTCAACATCAACCAAGCCAGTGCGGCGCATTAAATTTTTCCGAGCGGAAGACTGCAAGGAATCAAACAGATCGGGAAACGGGATATCTTGCTCTTTCATTGTTTGTACTTCCAGTAAGCGCTCATCGGCTACCTTCATATAATCAATCCGTTCGTTCTTAAATAAATGCACTTCTTCATTCTGCTCAATTCCAATAAACTTTCGGTTCTCCATGGCCGCAGCTACAAGGAAACTGCCTGATCCAAAAGCGTTGTCCAATACGGTTTGACCAGGTCGTGTAAACATACGAATGAAATAACGACCTAAAGCAACGGGTTTTTGTGTAGGGTGCCAAACACGGCAGCCTGCTTCGCTTTCAGCGGTTTTGCAATATAGCGTATCTGTTGGAAACCGTTGGCCATCACTTTTAACAACAACCGGCTTAAAATCCCCGTAACTACCCGTATATTGGGCCTTTCTCTTACCTTTATCGTAAGGTTCACCCTGCCACATCACAGGCTGATAGTCGGGCTGTTTTCCATAGAAAACGCAAATATCTTCATGCTGGCGAAGTGGTTGTTTTCGCGCATTTAAAAAATTCGTTGATTTCGACTTTACCCAGACAAATTTATACTTGAACCACGCTTCATTTGATAAAATTAATTTAGCCGTGAAAATACCTTGTGCCGACAGCACAATCGCACCGTTCGGCTTTATGACCCTCCGGTATTGCTTCCACAGAGCGTCGAGCGGTATCACGCTGTCCCATTTGTTTTGCGTTGTGCCGTAAGGCAAGTCACACAAAATCATATCGACACTGCCGCTGGCTATGCCTTTCATAACTTCAAGGCAGTTGCCTTGGATTGTCTTTCCACTCTCGTAAATCATATCACTTGGCTTCACCTGATTGCCCCAGAGTCACTGATCTGGGAATTGCTTCTCGGCGGCTAAGCTCCTCACCGACCAAACGTCGAACAGCAAGGCGGCCGAGATAAGCAAGCGGTCTATCCGCAGTTATTGACAACTGCGTCAACGCCTCAAAATCATCGTCATCTAGATTGATTGTAACTCTGTGTTTTGTAACCATGCTGCGTTATGCACCATTCCGCAGCAGAATCAAAACAAAAGTGGAACAAATATCAGTATATTGTGGTTTTCACTGCTCGGAATGCCATTTGTATACGCCAAGGGTATGATAATATCCGAGCAAACCCACTTCACCAACATCAATTTAGCTTCAAAACATGGATTAAATTTCCCTAAAGGACACGAAAGCAAGGATATGCCATCCGGTGTTTCGGCCGTTTCAATCACCAAATCCCACCTTTCCCTGCCTTATGGCTGGCGATGTCAGGTGGGGCAATACGTTATATCGCTTTGCCCCTATGACTCCATAGTGCTACCGCGCGTTACCCCTGTCACACCTCAACCACAAATGCCGGATCGAACTCAGTTTCCTCATTGGGATATCCGCGCTGGTTCATGACAAAGCGGATTGGACCACGGTTGCCTTCACCGGTCCAGCTTTGGGTTTCATGACTGTGGCCGCAAATCCATGTATGGATGTCGAACTCTTTGATCTCTCCCCAAAGATCACAAGCAAAGCCGTTGACCATCGCAAGTTTATGGTCGCCGCCGATGGTGCGCCACGGGGCGATCAGCTCGCGCACGGGGATATGGTGGGTCATCACCATTGTGGGCCCGTCGTGCGAGGTGCGCAGCACGTCAAGGATTGCCGCCTTGTCCTGTGCGTGTTGCTCCAGCATATCGTTGATGGTGAAGCGGGTTTTTGTGCCGGTGCGGATTGCGCGATAATCCTGCATGTAGGCCGAAACCGTGATCCGTGCGAGGTAGTCAAATGCCGGATAAAGTTGTAAGTTGGTCCAAAGCGTTGCGCCGATGATGCGCACTCCGGCGATCTCGGTTGCCCCGCCGTGCAACACACGAACATCCAACCCTTTGTTACGCAGGGCGGCAAGCTGGCGTTCTTCATTCTCCCGCAGTTCGGACCAAATCGAGCCGTAAAGTTCATGGTTGCCCCAGATCACGACGACGGGGCAGTTGTATTTCCGCGCAGCCTCGGCTGGTATCTCCAGATGGCGACCCAGCGTATGCGTATCTCCCGCAATCAGAACCCCGTCCACAGGTGCGGACAGATCGGGCAGATCAAAGCCTTCCCAGAATTCATCGTGCAGGTCGCTCCAGACCAGAAATCGCGCCATGCTACTGCTCCATTTGGTGCATTCATGCGCCGATCTTATCGCAGTTTTCTCAGTTCAAATAGGGCTGTATCGCATCAAGCGCTTTGGTCGATCCCGAAAGGCTGAATCTGTGGCTGTCCGCACCAAACGAAACCTCCACCCATTCCGCCGCGCGGATGTTATCAACGAATATGCCCGTCGCGCCCATGCCTGCTGTGGTGAAGTTGCTCAACAGCACGTCAGAGCCGCCCCCAGCGCTGTATTGGAAGTCCAGCGTCTTGCCGTTAGAAAACCAGACTTTCACCTGCTCGCGATCCTGTGGCAAACGGCCATTAATATAAATCGTGACGGTGCAATTATCAAAACTGCATGACCCATCCGGTTCCAGATCATTCACCGCATCGGTGCGGGTGATCCAGATTTCGTTGCCCTTCACGCGGCGCGGGCTGACGTTGCCATCCTCGTTGGTATAGGTCCAGAACTCCGCCCCGCCTTCCAGTGACGCCTCGAAATACCAGTCGGCGTTGGCGGGTTGGGCAAAGGTCAGCAGGCTGGCGATCAGTATAAATTTCATATCCTCAATTCCTCGCTGCCAGACGCAGATTGGTGAAGCTCAGGATCAGGGTTGAAACAGCTACAAAGCTCAACCCTTGCTCGATGAAGTTTTTGCCCTCGAAACTTACGTAAAGGTTCAGCCCACCTTCGGGATTGACGGACAGGTCAAACACCGTGTCGTTGCATGGGGCGCGCAGCCTGCGCGGCGTCGACCATTCCACCGCCTCATCTGCCGGAACCAGCAAACGCCGCACCCCAATCCCGCTGTCTTCCAGAATGTCGATCAGCAAATCAAGCATTTCCGCCGCCCGCTCGTGATCCTCTATCGTCAACGGCTTTAGATTATATTCAAGCCAACTCGGCTCCAGAATGGGCAGCACTAGCGCCCGCAACCGTCGTTTAGCACCCTTGGGGTCGTCAAGCCTCACCGATACCATTTCGGCGGCTCCTTTGATTCAACATAATCTTTGCGGGCGCGAAGCAGGGTGTAAGCACTTAACCCCGCAAAAACCAATCCAACAGTAATGCCGCCAGTATCGGCCTTAAACAGACCATACAGAACCCCGAAGAACAGCGTCAGCAGGATAAACGGCACAGACAACAACAGCAGGAAAACCACCCGCGCTTTCAAATACCCAGCGTCAAACCGTCCGCCTTCGCCAAACCCTTTTCGTGCCTTGCAAGACGGGCAAACCGTAGCGTCTTGGTGGATTTCGGTCATGCAATGGGGGCATTGGGTCATGGGAAAACTCGCTTTAAATACACACAGCCCGCAATAACCTGAAATGGGATATTCCTCAAGTCGCATTATTCGAATTCCGGATATAATCAACCGGAGTTCCTATGGATCGAACACTACGCAGCGCGGGTCATCGCGCCTTGATGGAAGCCTTGAAAACCGCACGGCTGGACGCAGGGCTGACCCAGACAGAACTGGCTCAAAAATTGAAACGGCCACAATCGTTTGTGGCTAAATACGAGAATGGCGAACGCAAGATTGAGGTGGTCGAACTGGCCTATATCACGCGGGCCATCGGGTGTTCTGCTTGCGAGGTTATTGAGAAGGTTGGGCTTGCAGAGTTCATAAAATAGATGCTGTAACCTCTAAAAGAATATTCATTTTATTTCACCACCAACAATTCAACCTTAGGTCATAACAGTGACATAATTCCATACGAAACAATCGGAAACAAACGGAGGTTTTATGTTTAAATACTTTACAATTATCAGTTTCCTATCAGTTTCTGCGGCTCAAGCGTCTGGTGTGGAAAAATTCCTTGTTGATTCTGGCAATGCAGTACAGGCAGGCATAGCAGCAACCTGCACTGTGCCGGAAAACACCTTTCCACACATCATTGGCTTGCAAGGCCTTGATACATATGTCGCCAGTAATAACCCTGATTTTTCATCTGGCTATAGTGCCCAAAGCCCTCTCTGGTTCGGAAATGGTGCACCATTGAGCCTTGTTAGTACAGCAGCGGTTACATCAAACGAAAAGGTCGCGCAGGCCTGTGCTGCACAAGAGGCAGGCACGGCTACACCGGATCAGATTGCAACGATTGAAAATGCAGTAAAAACGGATCAACTGTGGTGGGAGGTGAAAACAGACCATGGTCAAGATCAAGACGGTAACACCGTTACGGCCACAGGGTTTGTCACATCAAAATACGTAAGTTTTACAAGCTATGAAAACTGGCTCGATACATTTGGCCCCAAGCTTGGTTTTACTTCTGTCAATCACACAGCGGCTTATCGTATTATAGAAATAACGGGTGCCGATACTGCAAATGCACGTATGGTTTTTGACATGCTAGATTATGATTGGATTAATTATCGCCACAATGGGCACAACAGGTCAGATTTGAACAACGATTCTGTTGATGGAAGTATGGATACTTCAATCAATAGGGGAATTTGGACTGTCGCTTTTGAATATGAAGAAGACCCTATAGGCGAAGCCCTTATAGACGATTTACCAAGTACAGAAGAAGTATCGGAACCAAACGTGATCTCGGCGAATTGCGAGGAACGCACTTTGTGGGGCGATTATCCTATGACGGCTCGTGAAGTTGCTTACCCTGGTGGCGCTGGGGCGCGATTGGGTGACTTCGTACGCCTATGCCCTAACACCAGCAAACAGATCGTACAAGAAGCCTGCGACTCAGGTGATGACAGTATGTGTGATGCTCTCAAGCACGAAGACCTTTCTTCCATTTGCCAAACTGATGAAGAAACAAGATTTAGCTGTAAAATTGAAGGGCGTAATGATCACGTTTCAATTTGCGAGAAAAACGGAAACCGCTCTTATGTATATGGCAAAAACGCTGGTAGCCCCGAACTTCGGATCAGTCAGCTAATTCCTGAAGCAGAGTTCGCTGGGCCATTATATCCAAGCCAGTTCACCTTCCCTAATGAAGGCTACTATTATCGAGTCAAAACGGCGTGGAGCCGCCAAAATGACGAGCGGGCAGTGGTTGAAGTTTTTAGTGGTCCAATAGGCTCGGAAAAATTGATTTCAACACAGAAATGTGAAGCTTGGTAGTTAGGTGTTACAGTTTCGGCTTGCTGTGTGTCGGTGCAACTAGTTAAGCCGCCCCCCCCCAAGCCGAAACTTCTTCATCAGTAACTTGTTTTTTCTGCCCCCAGATTGGTTTTGTTACCGTGCCAATCCGCAATCGGTGAATTTTGCCCCCATATAGCAAAAATTCACAATAACAACTTTAGCTTACGCTATCAGCTTCATCCATCACCACTCCCCCATTTCCGCCGTATAAAACGACTTTCGAGGCCTATTAAACTGTGTCATAAATCCTAGCTCATCTGCAAGTTCCGGCAAGGCGCAAATGTCTATCAGATCTTCGACGATGTTATCCAGACGGGTGCCGTATCTATCCAGCCGTCGGTCCGTGACGGTGATCTCGTCCCCGACCATCACCCCGACGCAGATATATTCAAGGCAAATGCGCACCAGATAGGTGGTGTCGCCAACCACATAGCGGCCCTGATTGAAAAACGGTTTCCCCTCGATCAGACGCTCCTGCGCATCGCGGATAATCCCGGTTTCTTGAAATGCTGTGATCATAATTCCCTCCCCGTATTTAATTACATCTGCGGCCCACGCGGTGCCGGTGCTGGCCGGACTGGTCGCACCTTCTTCACCTCGACAAGCTGCGCAGCAATTCGAACAATTTCGTCTGCCCGTCTTCCAGCGCTTTCAACCGCGCTTCGGTAGAACTCGTCTGCTCGCTGGCGAAGCTCATGAAATCGCGTTGCAAATTCTTCAAGGCGGTGTCGAAGCCGCTTAAATTCCTCGCTTCGTCGTTCATGCGCGTTAGCGAGTCCTCGACGCAGCGCATCAACTCTTTCTCTAGCGGGGTCAGATCGGTCATGCGGGTGCTCCTTTACCGATACAGCAGGCAAATTCGGTTTTTTTCCGTGCCCTGCGGACAGGAAACCACCCTTACGCCCTCGCGCAATTTGGTCAGGTAATAAATCCCGCCATGGCCAAAGACCTTTTCGCTGTTCTTCAGGGCTTGGGGCAACACCGGTACGGGTGGTGGCGCTGGTTGGTAAAGCGCCCACGTGGCTACCAGAAGGCTGCCCAGCAACGCCGAGCACGCCCCGATGGTCATCGCCGTTGCCATCAGGGTTGTGCCCTTCATTCGCGTCAGTTTTCGGGTCTCGTCCAAATCCTCGATCTGGCTGGTCAGTTGATCCAGTTCCTGATTGATCCGGTGCTTGATGTCGCGGCTCTTCTCCCGCGTCTGCTGGATCAGGTCGTCCATATCGCGCGTGGTTGCAAATAGCGCGGTTCGCAACAGCCTGTTGTAATCGGTCTCGAAGCCGCTCAACGCTTGCCCGATCCGCTCGCTGCTTTCGCTCTCCTGTTGCTGCGCTTTTTCTTGCAGCTTTTCCAGCAAGGTATTCGTCTGCGGTCCATTCTTCATGATAAATCCTGTCCTCCATTCTGAACGTGTCTTTTGATCCCCCACCACCGATTTTACGCAAGGTGATGCGGGTATCGCGGCGGCGCTTCTTGCCGCCTCCTGCTTCCAGTGCGTCCTGCATGGCGCGGCGCACCTGTTGCTTTTCGCTGAGGGGTTTGATCTCGATCCCGACATCGGCAAGCGTTTCCAGATAACGGCGCATATCGATATGGTCACGGATGTCTCCCGCCTCAATCTGTTGCAAGACCATCGTGTGAATAGCCTCGCGCAATTCGGCACGGTCTGCGGTTTCAAACACCGTTTTCAGATCACGGCGACGATCCGGCGCTTGCGGGTCCGCCCATCCTTTGAGCGCATTCCAGTAATCCCGAAAGGCGTTGAAATACTTCTCCGCGCCCGGCGGGGCCGCATTGAAGGCGCGGTTGTCATGCAATTCCACGCGCGGGATCAGGAAATGCAGCTCGACATTACCCATGTGCTGGTGACGCACCCATAGGATATTGCATTGATCTTCGGCCATCCCTGCGAAGGCTGCCGCCTCAAAACCCTGCATCACCCGCGCCTGCTCATTCGGCGTTGGTGCGTCGTTGACGGCAAAGGCAATTACGCCGGACGTGTAACGCCATTTGCGATGATTGTTGTCGATCAGCAGACGGGTCAGTTCTGCATCGCCGCCCAAAACTTCGGGCATGGTTTCACGACGAACGGTTTTGCCCTTGATGCGGTGGCGTTGTGCGTCATAGGCAGCAACCTCCTCAGCCAGCAAGTAATCCACGGCCGTCCCACCGCTGCCATCGCCATGCGCAAAGAAACGGATCATCATCGGATGTGTTTCTTGAGCAAGGCACGCAATGTGCGATCTATCACCACCAGTTCGGCCAATACGGCAATCGCCGTAATCCGGTACCTTTGCCGCCGATCAGCGTTCATCGCTCGCGCGATCTGGTTCAGGTTGTTGCCCGCTCGCGCCACCGCCGCCAACAACCGGCTGTCCACCTCGGGCACGGATCGGCGCTTGGTTGCGGGCGCATTGTCCAACTGGTGGCGCAAGAATTCCGAGAGCGAATATGGCCCCGCCTTGCGCCTCCAATCGACCAGCTCGGCGTCGGAACAACGGATATGGATTGCCTTGGAGCGAAGGGTTCGTTGGTTTGGTTTAGACATGTCATCCCCCGTGAATTTCTGGGGTGCTATGGCTTTCTAGCTTGGTTGGGGTTGAGGGGAAGGAGCGCAGCATTCCTTCCCTCACAAGGTGCGGGGGCGTAGCCACAAGCGTAACCTTGCTCCCTTCATCCTGACATTTCGGCTGGGGGCAGTTTTTCCTGATCTGCGCAATCATTCCAGCAAGGTTCAACTGGCGCTTGGCATGTTTCCAAGCCATGCCGCTTAGGCATCTCTGTGGCTCCCTGACACGGTATGGATCACCCTCTGCTCGCTGGAAGTTTCGGTCAATAACGGTAATAAACAGGGCGGCGACACCCACCCCGAACTTGCGTTTGGTCAATCGCCAGCGCTCATCGGGAATTCCCATATCCGCGCATCTGTCCCTGCAAGCCAACGACAGTGCCGATAGCGGATCATTGTATCCGGCATAGGTTTCAATCGCCTCTTTCATCTGGTCGGTCGCAACCAGATCGAGCGCATTCAGATCAACCGGTTCGGCATCCGGTTTCCCCTGCCTCTGCACAGTACCATAAATATATTTAGGTTTATGGATTGTATTAGGTCGTGCAGTTTTGGCCGACCCCGTCGGACAATCTGGCCGACCGGTACAACCCAAAACAGTTTCCATCACCTGCTTCAAAGCTGCCAAGACGGTGTTCAGCTTATCGAAGCTGGTGATCTCTGATGGCCTGCCGCGCGGATAGACTTTCACGGCCTCATCCTCGAACCCTGCATCGATGATCTGGCGGCGTGTGGCGTTGATCTCGGCACGACAAGCTTGCAGTGCCAGCGTTTCCATTTCGACCTCTGCGGCCAGTTCCTGAAGTTCCAAGAACCGATCAATCAGCGGTCCAAGATTCACACCGGCTGCCCACCTGATTTGTTTGCGACCACCTACGTCCCGCACCCCATTACGGCGACCGCGTTTTGGACAGCTCATAACGATCCATCCCGCCTCGGCCAGCTCGGACTCAGCACGATTGATCGAACGGCGCGGCATCCCGATTTTCTGGGTCAGCTTGGCCACACCAAAAAACACGGCGCAGATTGAATTGGGCAGGTAGTCCTGCTTGCTGGTTAACTCGATCAGCCTTCGAACATATTTAATCGCCGTCGGTGAAAGGTTGAGTTTTGGCGCTGCGGTTTCCCAAACCGTCCGCAATTCGCTCTTAGGAAAATCATGCGACAAGCCCACGTGAGTTAAAACGGTGCTCATACCAACACCCCGCTTGCCACGGATTCCGGCATCGGGTAGAATAAGGAAACACAGACTATTTCAAATGGACCGTCGACAAGAGTGCCAGCTCTTTCGGCGGTTTTTTGTTTGTCTGGGGGTAATGTGGAATCGGACTTGTAGAGAAAGGCGTGTACGCGATTTGTACGGGAAATGCCGGCATCTTCCTGTTCCGTTCCGGTTTCAAGCTGCATGTAACTGCAAGTTGGAAACCCAACACCGCTATAGCGCTCTGTTTTTATTGGTAAAAATGGTGCACCCGTCGCGATTCGAACGCGAGACCTCTGCCTTCGGAGGGCAGCGCTCTATCCAGCTGAGCTACGGGTGCCTGTGGCGCGGTTTACGGCAAAGTTGCGGGGGGTGCAAACGGTTTTGCACCCCTGCCCGTCAGCTTTGTGTATCTTTCAGCCGCCAAGGCTCGTTTGTAGCCAGATAGGTCTCTTCTTCGGGCGACAGGTCGATCTCCTCGTACCCCGAGATCATCGGTTTGACATGGGCGCGAAAGCCGTGGCCGATGGTCAGCAGGTAAAGGTGGATGATGATAAACGCCGCAACGATATAGGCCGACAGCAAGTGCAGGTTGGCCACGATGTTCAGGTAGAAACCGGCGTCCGGGATATGCTCCCAGAAATTATAGGTCATATACAGAATGCCCGTGCTCCAGACCAGCGGGAACACCGCCACCTTCAGGCCGAAATAGGCAAGGATCTGCAAGGGATTATGCTTGCGCCAGATCACCTTTTTATGCGGGTGCTTTTCGCCTTTGAACACACCGTATGCATAAAAGCGGATGACATCGACCAGACCGTCCAGCGTGGGAACGAACTGTCGCCATGTGCCGGTGGTGAACAACCAGAAGGTGGCGAATATCCACAGCACCAGCAGCAGCAGCGCCGCAATTGTGTGAAAGATCACGGCAGGGCCAAACGGGATGATATGGTGCAGCCCGTTCAGGCCCATTCCGGTGAACAGCAAGACCAATATCAACAGAACCTGTGTCCAGTGCCACATCCGTTCAAAGCGCGGGTAGATTTTGACCTGACGTTTACTCATGGCTTTCTCCCTTGCCTTTAGAACTGAATTTACGCAGCAGCCCGTGTCCGACAACCCCCAGCAAGGATGCCAGTACCATCAGGATGCCCAGCATCCCCGCCATCGACAGCGGTGCACGGCCCGGCATATAGAAGCCGTCCAGCCCGTCCAGACGCCCGTCTTCGGCGTGGCAGTCCTGACACTCCAGCGCCTTGTCGGCGGGGGCGACCATATGGGTGGTGGGCCAGTACATATGCGTATCGACAAAACCGAATTCACCGGAATATTCCGATCCGGCGGCTTTCATACCCGCCTCAATCGCCTTGGCCCAGTCAAAGTTGGTCCAAAACGCAGTATCGGTCTCGGGGCCCCAGACGTGGCTAAAGGCCAGTTTGTTAAAACCTGAATCATAGGCCTGGCGCCCAACCATCCGTTTGAAGGGCCAGATACGGGAATCGGGATCACCCGATTCACCATAGATATGGTTAATTTCAACCGATTTGGTCGGGTCAATCGTGGCTTCCGGCAGGGTGTATTCCACGGTGCCGTTGAACCAGCTGTAGTAGGGAACCACGTCCTCGCCCCACTCGAAATCGCCCTTGGTGGACAGGTAGGTGTGCAGTTCCTTGCCGTCCGACTGGGTGAATTCCTCGCGTTTGATCATCTGGCCGTTGTCTAGTTGACCGGCGGTTGACCAATCCCACAGGGTTTTGGTGGCAACACCGCCGCGGGCAAATTCCGGAATGTGGCAGGTTTGGCAGGCCACCTTGTCGGTGTGGTCGTTCAGTTTCAACCCCTTGATGCCGGTCAGCACGCCGGACACAGGATGTGGCCGGTCAGAATGGCAGCTTTCACAGGTGGCGGCGGTGCGGGTCTCGCCCGGTTTGCCGGTGCCGTGGGGATCGGTTGCCATTGCATCGTAACGGCTGCCCGGCCACTGGTGCTGATCG
>Ga0256845_1001650_pt1 | contig 17518 bp, 9 predicted proteins | sample RiftiametaG_FD_189101 | JGI IMG/M metagenome (GOLD analysis project Ga0256845, IMG submission 189101) | Tube worm associated microbial communities from hydrothermal vent at the East Pacific Rise, Pacific Ocean - Riftia | ecosystem: Host-associated > Annelida > Integument > Unclassified ...
CCAGCTCGGGAGTCAGGGGGAAAAACAAATAGTCAATTTCCCCATTCACATAAGTGATATAACGGATCATTTTGGGGGGTCTGTTTTCCGTCACAAAATGTGGCCGCCAATGATAACGGGTTTGGTAGTTATCCCATTGATTTAATGGGGGTCCTTCTGTTTTTAATTTTTTTTTCACTTCTGATGAAGTTGATTCGTTGATCCGTCTTTTAACATACTCCTCCCGAGGCATTTCGTTTTCGGTGATACGCGACCAAGGGATATCAACCTCCACGGCTTTAGCATAGACGACTTGAATATTTTTATGTCTTCCTGACACCCAAACGGCAACCCCGCCGCCAGGCGAAACTCCAACAACAATTTCATTGTAGGTTGTTTGTCTGCGAGCGCCTAAAGCATAATAACCCTGTTGAAAAAGCTCTAAGATTTTGTCATAAGGCAAGTCAAATTCAGCCTGGTAGAACTTGTTTTCTGTATAGGAAAAAAAAGTAACGTTTACTTTATGGGGTAGTTTTTTGTATTGCTTGCCAATAATATGAGTAGATACCGACTCCCCCCAACCGTAATGAATGAGTTTACCGGACGGTATGCCAATATTTTTACCATCAGCATCGCTAAAAGCGCCATTAACAATTGTCATTGAGTAATTGAGCGGGGCACTTTCGCTGGGAAGCCAATCAAATTTATTCACTGAATCGTGTGCTTCTTTGGATGCCAAAATAAAAAAATGTGATAGTGGTAAAAGGATCGAAAGCAACCAGAAGCCCACCACCATGTAAGACGGTTGATCCTCTTGTGAACTCACAAGTAATAAATGGTATGTTAAGCACAGCGCCAGATAAATATAACAACCAACAAGAAGCGCATGCCTGAATTTATCTTTTTTAAAAAGCTCAATCAGGGTATAGGACACGGTATTGATACTGCCGGTCGGGTTTCCAATACCACTTGGCACAGTATAGATCCAAGCAAAATACAACGAAACCAGTAGCGCAACGATAAGCCCCGCTGTAAGACCTAAATAACTCATGGTCACCAACGGTGAAAGGGCTAATAATAATAAAAATCCAAGAAAAAAAAGCATTCAATGAGTCTCTTCACGCCATGCCAACGGAATATTGGACCGAGTCGTTGATTTTTATAGGATTATACACGTCTTTGCTCTTTTGCAATATTCCGTAGTAACCACAAAAATGCCGCATCTATCGTATATTGCTCATAGAAATCGCGATACAATTAGAAATACTTAAGTCACTCATTCCCATCCTATTATTCCGACGCTGGTTTTTTTAAATCATCTTCATAAAACAAGTCGGCATTATCACCATCCGATGAATATTGTTCAAATTGATTGTTTTTTAAAATAATTTCGGTCTCACCATGTTGTGCCGCCACACCATAACTTAAACCCTTATCACTTTCCCATAAATAAACCGTCAACAAAAGGGGATCATCCGCTGTAACCTTGTGTTGTTGATTGAGGGTTTCAAAGGCGGCCGTCACTTCCGCCTCATCAAAATTGAAAGTATGATCTAAATAGTGGCCATTAGGACTACGCCAGTGATAATTGATTTCCGTGGGCACCGCACGGGTTGCCTGAGCCAGCTCGGGAGTCAGGGGGAAAAACAAATAGTCAATTTCCCCATTCACATAAGTGATATAACGGATCATTTTGGGGGGTCTGTTTTCCGTCACAAAATGTGGCCGCCAATGATAACGGGTTTGGTAATTATCCCATTGATTTAATGGGGGTCCTTCTGTTTTTAATTTTTCTTTCACTTCTGGTGAGGCTGATTCGTTGATACTCAATCTAACATACTCCTCCCGAGGCATCTCGTTTTCGGTGATACGCGACCAAGGGATATCAACCTCCACGGCTTTAGCATAGGCGACTTGAATTTTTTTATGTCTTCCTGACACCCAAACGGCAACCCCGCCGCCGGGCGAAACTCCAACAACTATTTTATTGTAGGTTGTTTGTCTGCGAGCGCCTAAAGCATAATAACCCTGTTGAAAAAGCTCTAAGATTTTGTCATAAGGCAAGTCAAATTCAGCCTGATAGAATTTATTTTCTGTATAGGAAAAAAAAGTAACGCTCACTTTATGGGGTAGTTTTTTGAATTGCTTGCCGATAATATGAGTGGATACCGATGTTCCCCAACCTTTATGAATGAGCTTGCCGGACGGTATGCCAATATTTTTACCATCGACGTCGCTAAAAGCGCCATTAACAATTTTCATCGGGTAATTCAACGGGGCACTTTCGCTGGGAAGCCAATCAAATTTATTCACTGTTGTATCTCCGCAACCATTTAAGGTGAAATTTAAAGTCAGTAAGAGAAAAAAAACTCGGCCTATTGATTTTATTTTTTGTGCCAAGTCTTTTTTTTTAAGTTTTTTAGGCTGAATCATCCTTCTTCAACGCCTCTTACTCGCTGGCCATTTTCAAAGTTAGGTTTGTTGGGTGTAATGATTTTATGAGACAGTTTATAATCGGCCGAAAAATGAAAATAGTTATGGCGCAGCGACGTTAACCAGCTTGGGCTTGTTTTTTCAAACCAGTCGGACACCTGAGAGCCGCTGCTCCGAGCGTAGCTTTTTAAAGCCCCAAACTCAACCGATAATTGCAAGGAAACGCTTAAATCTCGTTGAAATTCACTCTTCAACATAACCCCCTGCTCCTTGGCAAAATCGGCCATAATATTCAGTGGGATCCTGTCATAATGGTTACCAATGTATTTCCGATGAACACAAAGGTGATGTTGTGGGCGCTTGCTGCCAACCAAATGTTGCCAAATACCACTCATATAGCGTTCGACAAATGAGGCTTCATCAATGTAAATTTCATCGGGGCGGTACCAGCCTTGGCTAATGAGCTTGTCACGGTCCGCCTCCAAAGTCGTTAGCGAATAGGCACGATGAATAATTTTGACCTTATCACTAACTCCTTTTTCATTACCTTCATTACTACTGGCAGGATAACTACCACCAATATCCGAATGCACCCCCGGTAAATAAATTTGCTTGCCCTTACCGCCTACGCTATCGATATTGCTTAGCGGAAAGTTGGCGCGGTGTTCATCGGCAGCCACCAGTTGGATGACCTTTTTAACGGCCTGATGTTTAATGTAGTCGAGCTTGAGCAGATCCGTACCATCGGACCAGTAAGGCACTCCGTAGGAGGCTACGGTATCGTATAATCCAACAAAACGAATTTCCACTTTGTCGGCAGTAATTTCATGACCATCTCGTTGCACTCTTAAAAATAATGGGTTGGCGGGAAATTCAATCGTTTGATGTTGTGTGGTTAAAAAGATGGATTCTTCATTTAGCACTTCATGCACAAAAAAACGCGCGCCTGCGGCCCCTCGGCTAAAGCCAAAAACATCAACCACCAATAAATCAATAATGTATTTTTTTTTGCCACTTAACGCTTCCAATATCTCATCAACGGCTCGATTCATACCAATGCGCACCTTAGCTTTCACTCCAGTCCCCATGGTGCCAAAGGCAAATCCCATTCTGGCATCGGCTTGATGATCCTCGGTGCCGGCACCTTCTGCGTAGGCAGAAACGGTATAATCAAAGCCGTTTAAACCTTCCGAATCATCAATGTACAGCTCCATTTTGGCAACGTTGGTTAATTCATTTTCGTAACTGTTGTCTTTATCTTCCACCTCATTATCTTTATATTCTTGTGAGTTGGCTTTGCGAGCTTCTGTATTCAATCGATTATTTAAGGTGCCATCAAAAAAAACACAGCAACGTACTTTGACATGTTTTTTTTCTTCATCGACGGGTTTTTCGACATTAATATTTGCGCTCGCTGATTTTTCACCCGCTTCCATTAGTGGGCCTCCGATTTAGTTAATGCATGCGCCCGGTTTATTTTTTCAACCATCACGGCAGCGCGTTTTTCTTTATCGGATGAGCTATAAACCAAATGAGCTTGATGCTGGCTGTTGAGTAAACTCAGCGCTGACAACCCCAGTAATGTGCACCCCATCGCTGCGCCAATATCGCCAAAGCAATCGGCGGGATGCTCGACGGTAAAGTGGTCGCTAAAAAAAGATTTATTTCGACTGATTGCCACGCCTTGCTCTTTTGACCAAAAAGACTCGCCATTCATACTGCTATAAAGGGTGTCAATTTTATTGCCTTGATAATCGGACAATGCTGCTTTAAAAGCACGATCCAAACCTTCACCTCGATATGGCTCTTCACTACCCCAATAGCCAGGTTCATCACTGATACCTACGGGGTGTAGGGCAATAATGTGTCCATTTTCAGTCAACGCATATTGGGCATGGCGAGTAAGTAATAAAAAGCCTGCGGCTTCTCCTGCGGCAAAACCATCGGACTGGCCTTCAAATAATAAACGCTGCTGTTCCTCCAAGTGATTGATCCGCAAGATATTTCGATGGCTGTCACTCCCGCCCACGATGACATAGTCTTCGTTTAATTCATACAAATACCGGTTAGCGAGTTCCAAGAGCTGCAACCCTGCTGCCCTACCATAATGCATGCGATGAATCTTTTGGGGGTCAATAATAGTACCGCATAGTCTAGTAAGATTACTCTCCAGTAGTTTAGGCGGGATTTGATCAATCTTGGGGTTCGTTTCGGGCATTGCCAATAGTAAAGGCAGCGGTTTTTGAATCGATTCAGGTTCGATAAGATCGGTCAATGTATCTTGCAATGCCAATAGTGCCATCTTGATCATATAGTCATATTGCTTTCGGTATGAACTGTTGCGCTGTATTTCAACGTCCATTGAATAAAAGACTTCATCAGGTACGTTCGCCATGATGATTGACTTGCCTGATTTAGCGATGTAGTTTGATAATTTGTAACCACTAATACCCGCATTTAACGCCGCCGCCGTGGTATTGGCATTGACACCAATAGAGGTAATCATACCAATACCCGCGACATAAAGTTGCTGCTGGCTCATTGGTAAAACACTCTGGTTTTGATATTCGGTATTAGCACGTTATCCCTTAATATCACGATATACTGATTATTTATGTAAAAAAATGGGGAAATGTTAACTCATTTGTATTATTGAATTTCATCCCATAATATTTTTTTTGTTATGCCACAGAGGGTCACCCAAACGACAAACATTTTTGCCTTCAAATTTCACATCAAAAGAATACATCATAAACTCACATTCTCCTTTTGTTTTTCCACTAACAACGCCTCCACCCGCTGTACCCGCTTCATCTCCGGTGCTGGTGGCATATATTGCGCCTTTAACCATTGGCATTTGACCATCGGTCTTAACGGATTTAGGACCTTTAGCGGTATCAGATGACATGCCAATATTAGGATAAGGGATCGGAACGGGACCACCCGGTGTCGGTGTCTTACAAACATCAGGAAAAACAATGCTTTGGCCACCACTTTTTTTATGGACTACTCCGCGTGTATTAGCAAATGTCGTTTGAGCCATAACGGTCTCTCTTTTTGTTTTATTAACCTAACCGGTTAATCTTTATTTGATTAATTTGCATCGTTTTCTTATCACAGGCCAATGAAGCGTGCCATACCATGCTTAAACTCAAGTCATTTGGTTCTAACAATAATGTTTCCAAATTTAATACGGGTTTAAAAATATCTCCTGCAATATGAACTTCTGCGCTTAATGACACATGGGGGATCGCAAACTTTAAGTCAGCTTGAGGATGCATATTGGTTATTTCAACGAGTTCTCCCCCTTTTAAAAAGCCAGGATAAATCAGATCAGGATGAGCAGCATTAAAAAAACGTTTATCAAAATCAAAAGGTAAATAAGGGGAGCGATTTATTTCCCACTGCTCATCGTAAGTGCCCGCATAACGACTACGAGGTAACCAGTGAGAAGCACTCGCAGCAAAACAAGCGGGTTGTGGTTGATCATTTAATCCCGTTATTAAATGTTTGGGATCTTCCAAGTGTGGTAATGGTAAGCCGTTCATTTGCTCTTTTGAACGCTGGCCTACAAAGCCTAAACCCACGGGATTATCAGTTTGACTAAAAATATTTTCATTCGCTTTATATGACCCCCCATAGGCATTTTCATACACCATTGGCATCGACTTAAAGGGTTTAGCCGACGTAATCAGTCCGTCGTGCCATTGACGCTCCCCGAACACTCGAATAACCTTGCTTGTTTTTCCCACTCGTAAACGGACATCAAGCTGACTGACAACCTGGCCATTGGGCGCGCATGCATGACCAAGCATAATAACGTCACTGGCAGTTTTTCCACAGTGGTAATCTGATACGTATTTAATACTCGATGATTCACTATCAGAATAATAAACATCTGCTTTAGTTGCTGGCAACTGTTCATTGGCTAATGTCCATTGATGACCAATATTAAAAGTTGCTTTAACCAGAATATAAAGAGCATCAATCGCTTTTTCATTCGGGAATAAGGTAAAGTCAGCGAAAAAAGGGGTATTGTTTTTCAGTTGTAACATATTAATTCAAATTACTTGCAATAAGTCTCTTAACCGGTACATTCATGAATAACCCTTTAGTTAACTTGTACGGATCCGCCCATAATTCGGTTAACCCCGCTCGAACGACTAAGTAAATATTTACCACGGATCATAATCTTACCGTCTTTAGTTAATGTGATACTGGAATTACCACATTTAAATACCATTTCGTCTTCCGCTTCAAACGTAACAGTTTTGCCTTCTATACATACATCCTTTAGTTCTAAATGACCAGACAACTCAACCCGCTCTCCTTCAACTTGTGTCTCATCATAGCTTTCTAGCATAGCCTCCAATGGACTGTGAATTAAGCCCATAACAATTGGTTGATTAAAATCCCCTTGATTAAAAAGCAAAGCAACCTGTCGATTAATGTGCTGTTGAGTTAAAGCAAGTGTTGCAATCGCTTTAACCGGTTGACCGGATGGGGATTGTGTAAAGACAACAAGGGGTTGTCCTTGAGGGCCAATGGCTGATAAGGTACCAATTACAACTTCACCAGAGGCAATCGTTGACTCTGGTGAAGTTACTTTTTGATTAGTGGCCGGTTCATTCAATTGATTCGCATTCATGATCAAAAATACTAGTTCGAAAGAACTTTGCTTCCCTTAATGACTATATTGGCCGAGCCTTTAAGGTTAATATTTTTACCGCTAATCGTAATATCGCCATTGCTCTTCATAACGATTTGCGCGGAGCCTGTTTTAATAATTATTTTTTCATCGGCGTCCATTGTGATCGTTTTGGCGTGCAAGCTATATTCTTTGGTGACGTCTTCTAAATACTTTCCTTTAATACTTTCCTTAAGGTCCTTATCAACGTTAATGGTCATATGACCTGCAACGCTTTCTCGATGATCTTTTCCCACTTCAATAGTTTTGTTGCTATCGATTGTTTCTGATTGATTATTCTTTACCGTTTTATTACGATCATTTTCAATCGTCGAGTTTTCATCATGCTTAACGGTTTTAGTGCGATCATTACCTATCGTCAATTTTTCATCATGTTTAATCTGTTTAGTACGATCATTGTCAACGGTTAAGGTCTGATCATTCTCAACCATGGTATCTAGATTCTTTTCAGCATGGATATAGACCTGCTCAGAACCCTTTTTATCTTCAAAACGAAGTTCGTTAAAATTAGCCGCCGTGGCGTTTTTAGTTGATCGCGTTTTAATCCCGCTTTGTGTTTTAGACGGGTAAGGTGGTTTGTTATTACCATTGTATACAGTGCCTGTCACAATAGGGCGATCAGGATCACCATCAACAAAACTAACAATAACTTCATGCCCTATTCTTGGAATAAAGGAAGTTCCCCAGCCATTACCCGCCCAAGATTGCATGACCCGTAAAAAACATGAACTGTTTTCATCTTTTTGACCATCACGATCCCAAATAAATTGAACCTTAATTCGACCAAGATCATCGATATATATTTCTTCACCAGAGGGACCTGTCACTAACGCAGATTGTGGACCTTTCATTACGGGTCGTATGTGATTTTGCATTGGTCTGTAATGTATGTCAGAAGGCATACAGGTAAAACTATTGCGATAATCGGTGTCTTCGCTGTTTTGACCAGTGTGATAACTCGAATCATGTGCGCTGTGATGAACAGCAAGGAGTAAGTAACTCCCTTTTTCACTTTTTGCTTCATGTTGGTCTAATTTAAAAAAACCACCTGCATAAAAGCTGCTACAATTACTTTGACCTTCAATCGTGTTGATGCGGGCTTCTTCTGCTTCCATACGCACTTTAACTAATTTAGCTCCAGAGCCAAAATCATACAAATCGGAATAACTGTAATGCTTAAACTTGCCATTTTTGGCAAATTTGCTCTTCGATTTGGTTTCAGCCATCAAATTTTTATTGGGTTCTTTAAAATTGTAATCATTTAAAGTCCAACCGCCTTTTCTAAATTCATAAACGTGTTGCCAAACATGTATCCCAGCTTGAGGTGAACTGCCTTTTGCATAGGTTAAATTGGATTCTGGACATTCCTCATAGGCATTCGCTTTATCGACGATAACAAACGTGTGCTTACTTGCTTCATGAGTAAAATAACAAGCGTACCCTTCTTCTTCTAGTAATCTCAGTACAAAATCCAAATCACTTTCATTATACTGAACACAATACTCTCTAACTGATCCGCCATTAGCCTTAAAATCAAAATCGTTAAAGCCTAAATCGCTAAAAATCTGGCCTACAATATCTTTAGTATTTAAATTTTGGAATATACGGCGGCCTTCAGTTTTACCAAGAAACCACAACCAAGGTACCATTGTAATATGATATTCCCGAAAACCACTGGATTTTGATTCGCCAAAAGAAAAGTGACTAACAAAACCGTTAAAAACACGACCTATTTTATTATTTATGCTCGCAGTAATTGGTTTACCAATAAGATCTTCAGGTTTAATTTCTAGATTACTGGAAAGTGCAGAAAGTTGAAACTGGAACAGGGATGATATCAGCTCGACACCTTCGATGGATGTGAGCAAAAGCTCATCCGTTCCCAGAGGGGTATCAATGGTAAGGAAACGTCCGTTTTGAGTAAAAGAACCCATTTTAATAAAATATCCCTGCCCGGAGAATAGCCATGTGAGATATTCTATTCTTCAGGTGCACATTAGAAAAATAACCAGAGAAAATAATGCGACCCCAAACGAGTCGCATTATCACTTATATAGACCAAATCACCTAATCACTATACAGGCAAAACTATAAAGGTTTAGCTAATGTTAAGTCGTAGCCTGAACGCTGAGGACTTCCACTTTTATTACTGCTATCATAATCGGTGTAATTAATTTCACATTTAGAAAAACTTAAAGTGATTTCTTCGTTAGGCTCTTCGTCACCATGAGCTGAAATGTTGTAGCCACTTACAAGGCAATCGTAAAGCGAGTATGTCATAAATTCTTCAACATTATCACTACCGGTGCGAACGAATTTAATAACGACGTCTTTACCAGCAGAACCGGAAACGGCTTCTTTAAAAAGTGCCGCAACAGAGTTATCGGCTCTTTTAGTTAAATGCACTTCCGTAACATTAGGCTTTCCTACTTCACGGTTTGCCATTTTTCCAGGAGTCATACTAAGAGGACGATTCACTCCAAAACTGACAGAATCAACTTCAATGTGCTTTTCAAATCCTTCAGCGGTCACATTACCTGGAATGCCCTTATATTCTAAATATATTGCCATTTTTTTTAATCTCCTTACCATTTCATAAAAAATAGAAAAAAACCAACTAGATTCAGCTAGCTTCCATCCGATAAATACTACTCTCACTATAAATTAAAGGATAACATTAATCAAACCAATTCCTTGCAATTTTCTACACGCGTTCACGACACACTGTAACGCAGAATATCGAAAGAAAGTAGGATCTCTTTACAATCAGAATTTGTACAAAAAAACATCCTAATAACTAAAAGCTATATTGAAAATCAAACAACACCCTGACATCATCGGACTCTAGTTGTGTCCCTTCTAATGAAAAATCTTCCAGCACAGGAAATGCAACTTGTAAATTGCCACTAAAATTATTGCCATAAGAAAATTGTAATCCAACACCAATATCTCCTAATTGCCCTGTAGTGTCTGATTCCGTTTCGACAAGTGAATGTTGAAGGCCATATGCATAGTCAATAAAAACAAGTGGTTTCATTAAGTTTTTGAGATTAACGGAGCCAATCTCTAAATCAAATAGCTCGGGACCATTAAATATCCAATCTGCGCCAATATGAATGGCGTCATCAGCCGTAAACAAACTAGGTGAAAAACCTCTGGTACGAGTTGGTCCAGCCAACGCAAATCGTGCTATTGAAGAAAGGTTGGTACCAGAATATTGTGTGCTGGAGCGAACAATAAGTCTCGAATCACTCTCTGTAAATGGTACTTTAACAAAACTCAAAAATGTATAATCGCCAGATATAATATTGTATTGTTCGTCTTGTTCATTTGCCGCACCAACCTCAAATTTACCGTTGGTATATTTAATACTCCCTTCGTGCAATCGTTTGTTTTTATCATCCAGAATATCAAACCGGTAAACAATCGATATGTGAGTTAATTCGTTATCATTTAGGGAAACAACAAAATTACCGCTTTTGATTTCCGAATTCGACTTAATCGTTTCATATCGAAGTTCATAACTACTATTTTGTTTACGGGCGCGTTCAGCAATATAGCGGCCTGTAACACCCAAAACATCAACTTTTCCATTCAAGATGATATTGCTAACAACTTGTGACTGATCAACAATAAATTGATTTTGTGAGGCTTCGACCCCTAGGCGAAAGCGGGAGTTCAAGAAATTACTTTCAAAATTAATTCGCCCAAAAATTGTATTTTCTGGCGATATTGCCTGAAGAACACTCACGTGTAAAAAGTCAGCTAAACCCAAAAGGTTATTAACTTGGCCATCAAGAAAGACCCGGTAAAGGCCTGATTCGTCAGTACCGTGATTATCGGTTCTGACATTAGCTTCATACCAGCTTTCCTGTTTAACATTGATATTTAGACGAGTATCGCCTACTTGTGTTCCCGGCTCAAAATATCCATCAACACTGATCCCAGGAAAATCATTAATAATAAATAAACTTTCTTCTATCGCTGAACTAGTTACTGGTTTTAGCAATAAATCATCAAAAACAGACTGCAATATTTCAGCATCATACATATCATGACCATTAACAGAAACCTGCCCTAACATACCCAGCAGCAATGTGAGATTAACGACACCATCACGTACTTGTTGCTTTGGGATGTAAGCCTTAGCGAGGATAAAGCCCCGTTGACGGTAAAATCGGGTAATATCATTTGCGACTGTTTCAATTTGACCCAAGGTCACACCGCGCTTACCACGCTGCGCTCTAATTAGCCAAACAAGTTGCTGTACTTCAAGTGGAGTAACATGTCTATCAAGGGTTTGCTCTTCAATTTCGACAAGTAAATCAGATAGCTCACCTAATTCATCAATCGTGTAGCCTGATTCTAAAAGCTTCCCTTCTCCCATGAGTTCAAAGCGAACACCTTCCATTAATTCAGTCAAAGTTTCCCGAGTAATTCCAAGCTCCGGAAATTCAACCAATCCTTGGATCCTAAACTCTGATATTGCCAACCTTGGACCAGCAGTAGGATCAGGAGAGCGATCTTTCACTCCAGGTATATCCAAGTCACGTAATAGAGTTTTTTCTTCGGCCTTTTTTAATTGTTCAATTTCAGGCATTACCAAAAAATCGGCTATTACCGTGGTGCTAAACACGCCAAGGATCGATAATAAAAAAGTGACCTTGGTTATCTTTCTCCAAAAAAAATTACACACTAAGTTTGACCCTTTAAATATATAGTAAAAACTAACATCAAATTCAGAACAAGTATTTCTAAATTTGGTGTTGGTAATTGAAATGACTAGGGGGTATATATCGAATACGGTTATTGCGCTTGTTGAAATGGTAGATCGTCATTTTCATCATCATCATCATCATCATAACGTTGATCGGCAGGTAACAAGATGGCTATATCGTCATAGTTATAATTAGTTACATCGCTAAAGATAGCCGGATCTAACTCACCCAGAGACTCAACTTCAATCAACTGTTGACCAGACAAACCGGAAAGACTATCAACAACCTGTAATACAAGATCATCACTGGTTGTAATGTTTTTCGGCACATCGCCAATATAAGAAAGAGCCGCCAAGCTAGCAAACAGAGTAAACTGATTATTGATCCTTAACCGGATCGGTTGACCAATTTGGCCAAAGCTGAAAACACTTTGCACCAGTAGATTTTCAGCGATAATATCGGCCTCATTAAAACCAAAACCCGTTGTGAAAACGGAATCGCCTCCTTTATTCAGTATCGCAACGTTTCCGGCATACACAACATCGTCAATAGAACCACCAAAGTTTGCATCAATAGCCCCTTGAGTTACCCCATCAACTTGAGTCACCTGCAATAAAACATCTCCTGCATTTCTTAAAATGATATCACCACTATTACGTAAGTCTGTCACTGTTACAGCGCCAATATTATTAATATTGATGGTTCCGGAGGTTGAATTAATTGCACTCAATAACGATGTAGTCGTTTGTATAGCATCTATTTCGTTAATATTAAAACCATCTGCATAACTGACTGAGCCTCCGCCTATGCCCATCCCTGCTCTTAAGCTGATTTGTGGCGCTATCAGATTAGACCGTTGACTCACAATACTGCCATTGCCAGCATTCAGCAACATCGATGTACCTGCTGTTATACTGCCAACGCCCATGGTTCCGTTTGCGACCACCTTGAAAACGCCACCAATACTGGTATTGTCGATATTAATTCCGTCTTCTTCAAGCAAGTTTGCATCATTAGCGACATTCAATATAACATTTTCAAAATTATTAATGGTATCACCCAGTAAAATACTGCCATTGCTCGCAGTCAGCCTAGCTATTCCTGAACCTTCGTTTTGAACCACTACCGCCCCCGTTCCTGTAATGTCACCATTAATAGCCAGTATCGTTAAATCCTGTGCCGACAAACCGGCTAAATTGACATCATTAGCAGCGCTTAGAGTCACTGTATCAAAATCATTAATGCTTCCACCGAGCAATATATTGCCATTGGACGATGTGATATTCGCTATTCCGGTACCGGCATTTTGAACAGTGACGTTACCCGTACTGATGATGTTACCAGACGCATTAATTATCAATTCCTGAGCAAACAAACCCGTTAAAGTGACATCGGCTGCGGCATTCATATTCAGAGTATTAAAGCGGTTAGATGCACCACCGAGCACAATACCGCCATTGGTTGAGGTTAAATTAGCAATATTTTGTACCGTCATATTTCCGCTCGACTGAATATTACCCACCGCATCAATGGTTAGTTCTTGAGCTTCTAATGCTGCAAAAGTGACTAAGTTTGCCGCGTTTAAATTGACCGTATCAAAGCGGTTAACATTTCCGTCAAGTATAATGCTACTGGTCGTTGAGGTGAATAAAGCTTCGCCAGCGCCTGAGTTTTGTACAATCAGGTTCCCACTTGAACGAATATCTCCTATGGCACTCACTATTATATTTTGCGCCGTCAGTTCAGATAAGCTCACCATATTTCCCGCATTGATGGTTAGCATGTCAAAGTTATTAACACCATCAAGTAAAACTCTACCGGAACTTGAGACGAGTGAAGTAACTCCGGCACCATTATTTTGAACACTTATTCCGCCAGTACTGTTTATATCTCCGACAGAATCAATCACAAGGTTTTGCGCAGATAATTGTGTTAGGCCCACATTATTTGCAGCAGAAAGTGTGAGCCTATCAAAATTATTCACATTGCCATTCAATCCGATACTGCCGTTGCCGGAAGTAATCACTGCGTTGCCTGCGCCTGCATTTTGTACTATTAAATTTCCATTGGTATTAATATCACCCACTGCATCAATGGTTAAACTCTGTGTGGTCAGCCCGGCAATATCGACATCATTGGCAGCGTTAAAAAATACGCTATCAAAATTACCAGTACCTTCAAGGGTAATACTGCCAGCACTCGAATTAATGATAGCAACGCCTAAGTTACCATTTTGTACCGTTATGTCATCAGCAATATTGACACTTCCAACCGAATTCAAGGTTAAATTTTGCGCCGATAAGTCGGTTATATTGGTGGAGGTATTGTTCGTTAAGTTAATATTGTTAACGGCAACTAAGGAGAGCTGGCCTGATAGTTGATTTTGTCCGGACAAATCAATGTTAGCCGCGGAAATCAGGTCAAGAGTGCCAGTAGAATTCAAAATACTATTACTGGTGATTGATCCTGTCGCTGTCGTTATATTAACACTACCGGAGGTGTTACTGATTTCATCAATTACCAGTTCATCTTGCTCATCAATAAAAATAGCGCCCGAATGATTAACCACCCGAAGTGAAACAATATTGGTATCAATTGCATTGTCTTCAGTACCTGCCTGAACCACTCCATCCAGCGTCAAGCCGGTAGCCGTAATAACGCCTGAATTTTGAATGAGTTGCTCGGCAGTAATTGATAATATCCCACTAACGTTCAAATCATTGAGTATTTGGACGTTGCTAGTATTTAAAGCAAGCAGAGTGATATCGCCTTTGGCCGTTGAGAGATAGTTAACATCGAGCATCCCAGAATCAACACCAAATGTTGTTCCGCCAATCCGGATGAGATCAGAATTTCCAGAACTGTTAATCGTCAAACGGGTCGTTTGAATGTTGTCATTCACCGTTTCAACTTCATCGTAATTAACATTAAATACCACATTAGAATTATTGTCATCATAGCGGAGTTGATCGTAGTTATTCTCAAAATTGGGATTATACGTTTCACTGTAAACATTATCACTGCCCGTGATATTGACTATATCGGTCCCACCACCGCCGACAAAGTTGACCAGCCCGGATGCATTACGAGAGCTTAAGTCAATATTTAGAATATCGTCACCTCCTCCCCCTGAAACCATACCGTCAATGGTACCATTGCCGCTAAAATTGAAGATATCAATACCGCTGCCACCATTTAACTGAACAAAACCAGTGAAGATGAGAGAGTTACCCCTTAAATCCGAGACCGTACCACTATTTTCTAGAGTGATGTCCCAACGGGTTGTGGTGTTGTCCGCTGCATTTAAAATGCCATTAATGGCTGAAACGGCTTCAATATTAGTGGCCGTCACACCGTTGATAGACACCAAATCGCCTATGGTTAGCTCAAATCCTTCAACCGTTGAGCCTAATGAATCAATGTCATCCCCTCCATTAATCGTCAATTGAGTGACTAGCCCAACAAGAAAATTGTCATCGCCAGCCTCTCCTAGCAAGGTCACTCCTGATACGTTACCTGAAACATTAAAGATGTCATTCCCATTACCGCCTGAGAAAATGCCCCGATTAAGATCGCCTTGCAGATTAAAGGTATCGTTGCCTTCACCGCTGTCAATGATGTCAACATTACCAAATAGGTTGAATATATCATTCCCTTCACCGCCATCCAAATTGACCACATTTGCACCAGTATTGACCGTAAAGCGGTCAATGCCACTTCCTCCGATCAGGTAAGCAAAGCTTCTAAAGTTGGTGGTCGTGGTTCCATCTGTCACATTTCCAGCATTTGAGCCGTCAATTGTCCAAGTGTTGGTGGTGGCGCTGTCACCCATTAATTCGTTTTGAGAGGCATTGATGTCACCAGAGATTGATTCAATTTGATAAACATTAATATTGCTATTACGCCGATCACCCAGCTCAACCGTTCGGTCTCCAGTGTCTGTGTTAAAAATCAGACTATCATTACCGGCCATACCGTTGATCAAACCAGAGAGGTTTGATGCGGTATTGACAAAGGTGAAAACATCGATACCTGCTGTGCCGGTTAAATCCGTAAAATTGGAAAAATTAATACTGCGAACACCATCAGCCAAAGTACCGGCATTGCTGTTGTTAATCGTCCAATTGCTGGTTATATTGACTTGATCCAAATCGTCAATTAACACGTTCTGGCTGGCATTGACATCAGCGATAATGGTTTCAATTTGAAAAACATTCAAATTACTATTACGGCGCTCACCTAACTCAACCGTTCGGTCACCTGTATTGGTATTAAAAGTCAGGCTATCGTTACTGCCCATACCATTGATCAGGCCTGATATATTTGAAAGGAGATCGGAGAAGATGAAAATATCGGTGGAGCCGGTACCAGTTAAATCCGTAAAGTTGACAAAACGAACGTTATTAGTACCATCGGCCAGTAAACCGGCATTGAAACCATCAATATCCCAATTAGCGGTTCCACGATCGAGATCACTGATAATGATATTTCGAGAGTTAGCATCAGCGGTAATGGTTTCAATTTCAAATACGTTTAAGTTACCATTCACTCGGTTACCAATCTCAACCACTTGATCGCCAGTGACAAGAATATCCAGAGTATCTGTACCTAACCCACCACGGATCAAACCGGAAAAGCCATTGATTAATAAATTAAAATTATCAGTGCCTGAACCACCGGTGACATGATCAATATTACTAAAGGTGGTAAAAGTCGTACCATCATTCACGGTGCCATTACGAGGATTGGTGAGATCCCAAGTATTGACGGTTGCCATACCGTCGCCAACTAATTCATTGGTAACTGCGGCATTGGCAGTGATGGTTTCGATTTGAAAAACATTGATATTGCCATTAGTACGGTTGCCCAATTCGATAATGCGATCACCTGCCGCGGTGATGGTTAATGAATCACTGCCCGCACCGCCGTCGATTAATCCAGCAAATAATCCCGACAGGGTAAAGTTATCGATATTTAAACCACCGGTGACGTTATCGATATTGCTAAAGGTGGTATTAGTCGTACCATCATCCACGGAACCATTACGAAGGTTGGAGAGATCCCAAATATTGACGACTGCCGTACCGTCACCAACTAATTCATTGGTAACTGCGGCATTGGCGGTAATCGTTTCAATTTGAAAAATATTGGTATTGCCATTCACCTGATCACCCAATTCGATGACTTGATCACCACCGGCGGTAATCGTTAATGAATCGCTACCCGCACCGCCGTCGATTAATCCAGCAAATAATCCCGACAGGGTAAAGTTATCGGTGGTTATTCCACCAGTGACGTTATCGATATTGCTAAAGGTGGTCGTCATAACACCATCAGAAACGGAACCATTACGAGGGTTGGCGAGATCCCAAGTATTGACGGTTGCCATACCGTCGCCAACTAATTCATTGGTAACTGCGGCATTGGCAGCGATGGTTTCAATTTGAAAAACATTGGTATTGCCATTCACCCGATCGCCCAATTCGATGATCTGATCACCAGCCGCGGTGATGATTAATGAATCGTCACCCGCACCACCGTCGATTAATCCGACAAATAATCCCGACAGGGTAAAGTTATCGATATTTAAACCACCAGTGACGTTATCGATATTGCTAAAGGTGGTATTAGTCGTACCATCATCCACGGAACCATTACGAAGGTTGGAGAGATCCCAAAT
>Ga0256845_1001651_pt1 | contig 17513 bp, 10 predicted proteins | sample RiftiametaG_FD_189101 | JGI IMG/M metagenome (GOLD analysis project Ga0256845, IMG submission 189101) | Tube worm associated microbial communities from hydrothermal vent at the East Pacific Rise, Pacific Ocean - Riftia | ecosystem: Host-associated > Annelida > Integument > Unclassified ...
CTGTAAATTGCGCTCGGAGATTTGCTTCCCTTTTAGTCATACGGAGTTCCATTTGATCAATTTGGTTATCAAATCGACCTATGCTTTGGTCATACGTTTTCTTTTGCAGGGCGTACATACCCTGTGTAGTGCTGGTCAAATTGAGAAGAAGTGAATTGAAATCCTTCATAACGCCGTCAACTTCATCTTGCCCCGAAAGGAGATACACTACGTCATCAAAATTATTTTCGAGTGCTGCATCCAGTTTGTTATTATCCTGTTTCAACGTTCCATTTACGTTTGTTGAAATTCCCAGTTCGGCAAGAATGGTAAATTTACCATCATTTTTAATTGCATGGGTCAGGGTCGATTGTAATTGACGCTTGACGCTACTTATTGTTGAGTCGCCTCTTAAAAGAGAGCCGAGGATGGGGTCTTCGTCTTCAGTGCTTGTGGGGACTGTTGAGGTACCTCCAAATTCGATATAGCCGGAATTAATCCATTCAATTGCACTGTTATAGGCTGTGACGAAGGTGGTGATTTTTTCCTTAACGGTTTCCGTATCCGATTGAATATTCATCAGGGTAGAATTATACACAGGTGGATCGGCCCATTCCCAGGGATCGACGCCTGCTTCAGGGGTTCCGCTGCTGGATGTTTTACTCACTTCGTTGAGGTTAAGGGTAACACCATTAATTGCATCGGTAATGGTGTTGGTATCACTTACCACTTTGATTCCATCGATAAATACTACAGCTTGTTGAGCGGATTGAACGTCAGTGGTTGTTATTGGAATGGGGTTTGAACTTGCATCAACAAGGTTACTGCTGACAGCAAAACTTGTGTTGGCGTCTTTTCCCGTAAAGACGAGATGGTATGCATCAGAGTCGGAGCCGTCATTAATTATCGTGGCAGTAACTCCTGTTGTATCTGATTGCTCGTTAATGCTTTTTGCTAGAGTGATCAGTGAATTATTATCGTCATTCACCGTAATATTGGTTCCATTCACCGTGATAGTTCCACTACCCAAGATGGAATCAGTATTTGAAGAGAATCCGGCTGAAATTGTTTTCTGCACCTGGCTGAGCTGGGCAACAGAGATGTTGTAACTCCCTAAGGCGCCACTACTGGTTGTGGCGGAAAAGGCATCTTCAGAACTGAGTGAAACCTTCGTCGAACGAACCTGACTGGTGATGGTAAGGTTGCCGACAGCACTTTTCAGGTCATCAAGCTTTGTTTTAAACTGTGCAAAAGCTTCCAATCTTTTAGTTTCTGAAGCTTTTTTGGATTCAATTCTGTCAATTGGCGCATGTTCCAGCGCCATTATTTCTTTGACAATATCGTCCGTGTTCAGTCCGGTTGCAAGACCACTGAATGTGATTGACATATCCTTACCTCGTATTCCAAATAGTTGACTGGGGGCTGATTACCCTTTTGTGTCGACTACATTTCCGATGAGCTCTTGAAATGTTGCTTTAAAATTGAGCAATTCCTCTGCAGGAATTTGCCTGATAACTTCCTGGGTTTCATTGTCAAAAATCTTGACTATCAAACCAGAATTATCATTATCGCTTTCAAAACGCACGCTATAGAGACCATCCTGAGTAACTGTTTTTATTTGATCCAGCAATTCTTCGGGCTGGATTTTATTGTTTTCACTGGAAACCTGGGGATCCGAAGTAGCTGATTCTTTGGCTTTGCGTCCAGAATCAATTTTTTCGGCAGGATTCAGTTGTTGCACGCTTGCTCCAGTGCCACTCATCATATCGACATTCATAACTGTCTCCTTTACTGTTTTTTACTAACACCTTTAAGGCAGGGGTGGGGCCGGTCGAAACCGGCCCCGTTACTACGTGAAAAGATTTAATTAGCCAAGCAGTGACAGAGCCAGTTGAGGCGCTTGATTTGCCTGGGCAAGAATGGAGACACCAGCCTGTTGCAGGATATTGTTTTTGGTCATTGCAGATGTTTCCTGAGCAATGTCCGCATCCAGAATCCGGCTACGGGCAGCAGAAAGATTCTCTGCTACATTGGAGAGATTGGCAATGGTTGATTCAAAACGATTTTGAACCGCACCAAGCTCACCACGGCTGTTATCAAGCTGCATAAGCGCACCATCGATAGCCTTAATGGCATCGGCGGATCCAGAAACAGTAGTGATATCGACCTTATCAATAGAGCTGAGAGTACTTGTATTAGCATCGCCTGCGTTCGTTGCTGAGAAAACAGAACCGGCAGCAGCAGTAACACTGCTGGTCACGTTAAAGGTACCTGAGCTTGAAATATCAACCACGCCGCCAACTGTGGACGAGTCAGTATCCGTTGCAGCACCTAAGGTCTCGGCATTACCTACACTGCCTGTGAGATCCATCGTCTTTCCAGCCAAGTCATCGATGGAGATATCAGAGCCACTGGATTGGGTCAGGGTGATACTTTTTTTGTCGGCGCTTATTTCCGCACTGACACCTGTATTTCCTGCTTGGTCGTTGATGGCAGTAACCAGGTTGCTTAGGTCGGTTGTGGTAACGGTAGCACTTATACTGATAGCGCTGGTATTCGTACCTGTCAGGTCGAAGCTAACCGTACCATCTGCAGAAAGATTGCCAAGTGTTGCTGTCGTACTTGCTGTTGCTGTAACACCGGTATCAGCGGAAATACTATTAATTTTTCCCGCGATAACTGCAGCAGTATCTCCGGCACCAACTGAGGTTGTTTTCGAACCTTCTTTACCGATTACAGTTAGTGTCTGTGCGGCAACATCGTTATCAGAGTTGCCAGCTGCATGAGATGTGGCACCACCTAGGGCGTTATCATCTGTAGCATTATTGGATTTTAATGCATGATTACCAAGATCTCCAGCCTTTGCGGATTCAATACCAAACGAAATGGTCTGGTTGGCATTGGCACCTACCTGAAATTGGGCAGATGTCATGGATCCATCGAGCAGAGTTTTACCATTAAATGATGTGGTATCGGCAATACGGTTCATTTCCTGCTTCAGTTGGTTTACTTCCGCCTGTAGAGATGAACGATCAGAAGCACTGTTTGTGTCGTTTGCTGATTGAACAGCGAGTTCACGCATACGCTGCAGAATATTAGTCGATTCCTGCATGGCACCTTCTGCTGTTTGAGCAAGAGATATACCATCGTTTGCGTTACGGGTTGCCTGGTTCAAACCGCGGATCTGCGAGGTCATACGATCTGAAATAGCAAGTCCGGCTGCATCATCCTTTGCAGAATTGATACGAAGACCGGAAGAGAGACGCTGCATGGATTTGGCCAGCGCCGATTGAGATGTACCCAAGTTACGTTGGGCGTTAAGAGACATTACATTTGTGTTAATAGTGAGTCCCATAATATTCCTCCATGAATATAGTGTAATGGGTTATTATTTGGCATCCTTGCCATGTGAAAAATATAATTCTACTACGCATTTTGTTTTTCTGGTTAGTCACCTCCTTTGCCTGTAAATATTTGGTCTTGTGAAGCGTATCGGCAGTTTTTAGAAAAGAGTTTAAGAAAAAAACCGATTATTTATAAAAAAAACGATTGGTAGGTAAATATGTTGAAAAAATAAGATGTTATAAATCGAAAAATTCTTCACTCGTATGATGTTTTTCTCTAAAGAGAAGATTGCCGCCGTCTGCTTGGAAGACGAGACAGTTGCCGGGGGTGTCGGTGTTGATAATACTGCAACCTTGTGCTAAGACGGAGCCGCTATTCACATGACTGGAACCAATTATGGCCGTGTTGGGATACATGATGACATTATCGCCTATTACTGGTGCAATGCCGTGATTTTTACCAACGGTAGAATTCTGGTAGAGTACGAGAAAGTTGTTATAAGAGGCTTTAGCAAGGACAATGCCCACGGAATGACCTATAAAAAAAATTTCAGGCATTTCTATTTCATAGAAACAATCGATACCGTTAAGAGCCTTGTTGAGTAGAAATAATTTTGTGCAAACTCTTATGTCGCCGCCTTTTTTCCAGAGCGTATTGGATAAGAAATAGAGAAAAATTGCATATTGTGATGAATGCAGATAATCAAATTCACCGCTACGCCACATTTTTACAGGATTAATACATATTTCAAGCCGAGTGAGTGCTTCGTCAAGACAGGAGTCTAAAAACTGTTTATTGTCGTTCTGTTGATCGGGGAAAAACTGTTTCAATTGCGCGGAAACATAATTGAGCAGCGTGTTACGGCTAGAATGTAAGAGTTTTAGCATGATAGACTTTTATCTGGGGTGTTTGTCAAAATATAGATTTTTTCACGTCCGCAATTGTCTTCTGGGGTGATCTCTGCAAAAAACTCGTTTGCTCTGGTATTTGCGCCCGAGGACGTTTCCTCATTGTTTATGAGATGATATGCTATTCTTGAACCGAGGTAATATAAATTGCTGAAATTGTTGATTTCTTCAATTTTAAATAGTGTGCTGGTTTCATTGAGAAATCTATCTTCATCTATGTAGAAATTAGCTGCATGTGGTTTGAGTTCAGACAGGCCATACTTTTTTCTGTATTTATTGAGATTCTCATAACTTTGACTCACACTTTCAAGGAGCAGGAGATGTCCTCCGGGTTTTAGAACCCTGGAACACTCTTTGACGGCTTTTATTTGATTATCAAAGTTTTGTAGATTGATAAATACCCGTGACGTCATGATAAAATCTGCACTGTCGCTTGCAAGTTCAAGATTTGTGATATCTCCGACATCAAATGTTAAATTATTGTGGTGTAATGATCCAAGTCTTTCTTTGGCGGACGCAATCATATTTTGTGCGTAATCGAGTCCGACAAATGTCTTTTCAGCAAATTCTTCAGCGTAAAAAAAAGTGGAAAAGCCATTACCGCAACCAATGTCATAAATTTTTTTCGGGTTGAATTTCCGCAGGTATTCTATAATTGTTTTTATCTCCAGATCCCTGAGATATTTTTCATTCGAAGTGGCTGATTCTTTAAGCCCTTCCGTCTCTGCACGGTTATTCCAAAAAGACTTATTTTCTTGTTTGTCCATAATTGATCGATTCCTTAATGTGCGTAAAAGAAGACTTTAGAAAATTCCTGAATAGAATTAAAACCGGTTCTTGAAATAGAGTGTAATCTTTTGACAGATGGTTTCTATAATTCTGAGATCCATTTTTGAATGCAAAGGGAGTGAAAGTATTTCATTACCAACATTTTCTGTAATGGTCAGGTTGCCGGCGGTACATTTTTTCCATAAAGAAAACCAGTGACCAGGTTGCCAGTGGACGCCTGTATCGATATTTTTTTCTCTTAAAAAATCACGTAACTTATCACGATGCCCAGCAGGCACGCGGATGTAATATAGAAATGGATTCATACCGTCAAAATTGGTTTGTGGTAGTCTGATCTGGGGGATCATACTTAAAAGATCGTTGTATTTACGACATGCTGCACGTCGTGTTTTTGATATGGTGTCAAGTTTTTCAAGTTGGGCGAGGCCAATGGCAGCGTGCAAATTAAGCATGTGATATCGATAACCAACCTGTTCGACGTCGAAGGTCCATGCCCTCTTATTTTGATACATGACTGTTGCCGGTTGCTGCATGCCGAGTAGACGTAATTCATGGACATGCATCAGTTCTTCCTTTGTTTTGACGATGATAGTACCACCATCAAGGCATGTGATTGTTTTTACTGGATCGTGACTGAAAACACAGATATCGGAAAAACTGCCTATCGGTTGCCCTTTGTAAAAGGAGCCAAAAGAATGGGCTGCATCGTGGATGACTCTAATGCCGTATTTTTGGGCGAAGTTCCTTAATTCATCGTGATCGCAGAGAATACAATCGTAATCCATTGCGATGATGGCTTTTGTTCTTGGTGTTATCAATTGGGCAGCTTTTTTAAGATCGATTGCAAGGGTTGTATCGTCACAATCACAAAAAACAATTTTTGCGCCGAGCCAGGAAATAGCCTGAAAATCTGCAGAACAGTTAAAAGAAGCGACAATGACTTCGTCATCTTTTTTAACCCCTGCTACAATGAGAGCTAAATGCAATCCAGCTGTTCCGGTACTTACAGCTGCGACAAAACGATCCTCAACACCCAGTAAGTTTTGTATTTTACTCTCAAACTTATTTACATAACTTCCCATGCCGAGCCATCCGAGTTTGAGTGATTCTGTACTGGCATCAATTTCTTCCTGTTCTATTAGAGGTTTGAATACAGGAATCATATCGTCTCCTTCTGGTTTTTAAATGGTTGTCTGAGAATTTTAGAAAAAAGTCAGTTCAGGTATCACCGTGACGAACCTGCCATTCCATTGTCTTATGTATTTAAGCTGCTCTCTTATTTCATCCCGTATATTCCATGGAAGGATGACTACCACGTCAGGCTTGTTTTTTTGAATATGAGATTCAGAAACTATAGGAATTCGATTTCCTGGCATGAAGCGCCCCTGTTTTGCAGGATTACGATCTGCGATGTAAGGCAAAAGGTCAGGTCTGATCCCGGCAAAATTAAGCAGTGTATTTCCTTTTGCAGCAGCGCCATAAGCGGCTGTGGTTATTTGTTCTTGTCTGCATTCAAGTAAAAAGGAGAGAAAACCATTTTTTATCTGTTCTGCTTTTTTTTGAAAATCGCAGTAAAAATAAAAATCTGATATTCCATTGTCCTTTTCTTCAGCTAGAAGTTGATCTATTTCGGTTTTAGCAACATGTTTTCCACAATCAGCTCTCTGCGCGAATACTCTTAAACTGCCACCGTGGGTTGGAAGTTTCTCAACATCAAAAATATGCAATCCATTGCTGGCAAATATTGTTTGTACCGTTGTTAGGGAGAGATAGGAGTAATGTTCATGATATACTGTGTCAAACTGATTTTCTTGAACCAGGCTGAGAAGGTGAGGGAACTCAAAGGTTGCAACACCTTGTGGCTTAAGTAATGTTGCAAATCCCGAGACAAAATCGTTAATGTCAGGCACATGGGCAAGAACATTATTTGCGGCTATCAAATCAGCAGAACAGCCTTTTTGGGCCAGGGTTTGAGCGAGTGACAGGCTGAAAAATTTTTCTATTATTTTCAGCCCTTTTTTCTGGGCGGCTTGTGCTGTGCTGGAGGTCGGTTCAATGCCCAGGCACGGGATACCTGCTTTTTGTACAAATTGCAGGAGGTAACCGTCATTTGCTGCAACTTCAATAAACAGGTGGTCAGGTCCCAGAGAAAAGCGATCTATCATAGAGACCACGTATTTTTCGGCATGTTTGACCCATGTACGTGAAAAAGAACTGAAATATGCGTAATCATCTGCAAACAACTCATTTGCTTTGGAAAAATCCTCTGTCTGAACAAGCCAGCATTCCTCGCATACCAACAGACGCAATGGAAACCATTGTTCTGGAGCATGTAGAGTGTCGGTGGTAAGATAGTTGTTGGACGGTGGTGCCGATCCTAAGTCAAGAAAAGGATGATGCAGATGTGCTCCGCAATGACGACAATTCATAGACAGACCCCCGCAAAATCTTTTGGGATATCTGGATGTGACCGATCACGTTTGGATATTTCCGTTACAGCAACAGGCCAGTTAATCATTAGTCTGCTGTCCTGTGGATTTAGCCCTCCTTCAGCGTGAGCGTTGTATTCGCTAGAGTGACAATACACCAGGACAACAGAATCTGTTAATGTTTGAAAACCGTGGGCAAAACCCTCCGGGATCAGGAATGAAAGGAGATTGCCGGCTGAAAGACGACATCCATACCACTGTAAAAAGGTGGGTGAGTCTGCCCTGATGTCAACGGCAACATCCCATATTTCACCCTGAAGGCAGGTAATGAGTTTTTTTTCCTGATGGGGAGGTTTTTGAAAATGCATGCCACGAATTGTTCCCTTTTGGGCGGTGGAGGTGTGGTTTATTTGAGCTACCGGTGTTTGCCAGCCACAGTGTAACAGTTCCCGATTGCAGAAAAGGCGGGTAAGTGATCCTCTGGAATCTTGAATTAATTCTCGTTTAAGTACCATTAGCCCCGGTAAAGGAGTGTCGAGAAGAGTAAAGCGTTTCATGATTGACTCTCGTAGAAACTGATTTCGGAACAGCAGAGTAGATTGGGGTCGACCCCTTCTGAGAATTGCCGGTACCAATCCATAGTGTGTTTAATTGTTTCAGGTAAAGACCATTTTTGCTTTATGCCAAGGATCGTTTTTGCCTTGGAAATTTCAAGGGCAAGAAGGCCAGATTCGTGGGGACCACTCTGTATCTCATCAAAAACTACTTTGCCGTTTTTATAATATTTTTTTGCAGAGTTAATTACTTCTTTAACCGTAGCATTTGTATGGGTTTCCGGGCCAAAATTATAGGCCCCTGCGAGGTCTTTCTGGTACCATAATTTTTCGGCAAGTAACAGATATCCTGCCAGTGGTTCGAGTACATGCTGCCATGGACGAATTGCATAAGGGTTACGAACATGAATGGGGTTGCCAATGTCCCATGCTTTTACGGCATCCGGGATCAATCGATCTTTTGACCAGTCTCCACCGCCTATAACATTACCAGCACGGGCAGTGGCAAGAGCCAGGCCCTGGTTGCTGAGAAATGAGTCTCTATAGGATGTCGCAACTATTTCAGTTGCTGCTTTGCTGGCACTGTATGGGTCATGGCCTCCAAGTGTGTCATTTTCGCGATATGGGTGCACCCATTCCCGGTTTTTATAGACTTTGTCTGTGGTAATAAGTACAGCAACTTTGATTGAATCAACTCCTCGAAAGGAATCGAGCAGATTTGCTGTTCCCATGATGTTTGTGGAAAATGTTTCTAAAGGTTGGCGATAACCGGTTCTGACCAGCGGTTGGGCTGCAAGGTGAAAAACGATTTCAGGCGAGGTCTCTTGTACGATTTTTGCGAGCTTAACTGCATTCCTGATATCCGCATATTTGCTTTCAACACGCTCGTCAAGGTTAATGAGCGAACCAAGGTCAGGAGTTGTTACGGGAGGGAGCGAAACGCCGGTAACCTTTGCGCCCAATATGGAGAGCCACAGCGAAAGCCAACTTCCTTTGAAGCCGGAATGTCCGGTGAGCAGGATACGTTTATCTAACCAAAATGATTGTACAGGTCTCATATATCACCAGATTTTCCACGGTGCATTGCCGGATGCCCACATCTTTTCCAACATGATTTTTTCCCGGAGTGTATCCATAGGTTGCCAAAATCCTGAATGTTTATGAGCCATTAGCTGGCCATTATTCACTATGTTGGTGAGAGGCTCTCGTTCCCAGCTGGTTGAATCATCTGCGATATGGCCGATACATTGTGGAGAGAGGATAAAAAAACCGCCATTAATTAATCCACCGTCTCCACCCGGTTTTTCTGTAAATCCATTCACCTTTTCTCCATCGATTGCCAGAGCGCCAAATCTTCCAGGTGGCATGACGGCCGTAACAGTTGCAAGTTTTCCATGGGATTTATGAAAAGAAAGCGCCCTGGTAATATCTACATCGGCCAGGCCATCACCGTAGGTGAAACAGAAAGCCTCTTCATTTTTAACGTATTCCAAAACCCGTTTCAACCGCCCACCCGTCATTGTATTTTCTCCGGTGTCCACAAGAGTTACTCGCCAGGGCTCTGCATGGTGCTGGTGAACTTCCATACTGTTTTTAGTCATGTCAAAGGTTACATCGGACATGTGGAGAAAATAATTAGCAAAATATTCTTTAATTAAATAGCCCTTATAGCCGCAGCAGATAACAAAGTCGTTTACCTTGTGTGCTGAATAGACCTTCATGATATGCCATAAAAGTGGTTTGCCGCCGATTTCAATCATTGGTTTTGGTTTAAGGTGTGTCTCTTCACTTATCCTCGTACCGAGTCCACCTGCAAGGATTACAGCTTTCATTGTGTATCCTTTATATTTTTCGCTAAACGAGTTTTTAAAGAATCGGCCTCTTGACCGTCAAGTCCTGCTGCTCTTGCCATGTCGAAAAGCTGGTAGGCTAATTCGTGTTTATCTGTTTTATCCAATGCATCTATATATGCCAGCCAGTGTGGTCCATGCTCTGGTTGACTATTAACAGCAGATTCAAGGAATGGCAGGGCATCTACAGGGTTATGCTGTTCCAGAAGCAATGCGCCGAGGTTGAAATTTGCGGTAGAGTTATGAGGGTCAAGAACTAATATAGATTGGTATAGTTCACGGGCTTCTTCATTAAGGTGTGACTCTCTGCAAAATGATGCCTGTTGCAGCGCCTCCAATACAATTTTTGAAGAATCGTCTGTCCCCGGTTTTTTTGTTTCGCATGCCCATTTTTGAAACATCTCCTGATAGGCTGCTTCCACTTTTTCTGCAAATGCCTCTTCATCCATAAGGAGACTGTTTTCCATCTCTTTTCTCAGAGATTTTCTCAATGTACTGAGGTACGAAGGTTGTGCAGCAAGAGACACCGCATGTTGGATATATTGCTCCTCGCTATCTGCTATCCATTCAGGATGATTGATGCTGTGCAAGATGGAGCTGCCTAGGCGACCGACACTGGGCCGATCTGCCAGGGTGATGAATGGTATTCCCATGTACAGAGTCTCAACAAGGGTTGTCCCTGAATTATGCGGGAAACAATCCAGGCCTATATCGAGACTTCGGTAGGTATCCCAGGGAGGGCTGTGAAAGCCGATATGCAGCCTTTCATTGGCTATACCCTCACGTGTAAAATTTTCCATCATCTTTTGCTGCATCACCGGGTCTGTAAAATCACTACTATTAATAATAAGATGAGAATTGCGTACTCTTTTGAGAATTTCAACCCATACTCGAATGGTTTTGTAATTAATGCGCAGGGAACGGGTCAGGGTTCCGAATGTGATATAGTGATGTTTCAGGGCGGGCAGTGAATTTACCCGTTCGATAGTATTGTCAGGTCTGTAGGCTATACAGGGTGGTTCCATGCGATAGGGTTTTTCCGAAAAGAGAGAATCACAACCGGATGGAACATTTACTGTGTCTGTCAGGTAATAGTCGATGGCTGTGAGTCCTGTGGTGTAACCGAAGTCGAGCCAATGCAGTGAGACCGGTGCAGGTTTACGTGCAAATACGAGTAATCTGTTTTTTTCTGTATGACCGGCAAGATCGACTAATATGTCAATATTATCAGTACGAATACGATCTGCCATTTCACTGTCCGTAAGTCCCGTACAGAGCCTCCAGTGATCTGCATATGCTTTGTAGCGTGAGGTGACAGCATCTTCATTTTGAAGATCAGTATAGATAAAAATTTCTATTTTTTCCTTATTGTGTTGCTCCAGTAAAGGTTCGAGAAAATGACGTGTAGAGTGCTTGCGAAAATTATAGGAAACATAACCTACACGTAATCTGCGATGTATATTGGTGTCATTGGTAAAGGTACGCCATTCTGTCTCTACAGGCGTACAAAAACGCCTATTGAAAACTGTGTACTTTATATATATATCTTCTGAAGTTTTATCCGGGTGATTATTTAAAAGAAACAGCAGATTACTATATGTTTCCATATAATCAGGCTTCAGTTGAATGGCTCTGAGCAAGTTACCTTCTGCCTTGTCCAGATCGCCCGTTTTGATCTGTGTAAGGGCCAGGTTTTGCCATAACTTGCTGTCGGCGTTGTTGAGCATGATTGCTTCGTTGCAGATCTGTTCAGATTCAACAAGTTTATTTTGCTGTTGGAGGCATAGTGCGAGATTGCTGCTGGAAATGGTGTAATCATGTCTGATTGCCAGGGCGCGCCTGTAACAGATAGCGGCCTGAGTTAATAGGCCTTTTTCCTGGTAAATAAGGCCAAGATTATTATGAGCTTCGTGAAGTTGCGGGTTGCTTGCAAGAGCTTTTTGGCATATTGCTTCAGCCTGATCCAGCAATCCCTGTTCTTTGTATATGATACTCAGATTATTGAGTGGTTCGGCTGAGTCAGGTTGAATCCGCAGGGCTGATTGATAAGATTCTATTGCCTTGGAGGTTTCTTTCAAGGTTTTGAATATATTCCCCAGACAGCAATGTACTTCAAATGAATGGGGATTTTGGCCCAGAATGTATTGATAGCTGGTTATGGCCTCGGTAAGGTGCCCCTGTTTCCTCTGTAGTTCTGCAAGATTGCCATGGGCTTGAAGATGCTTTTTGTTGAGGTTGATGGCAGTGGTATAACAGGTTTCCGCTTCGTTTAAGAGGTTGAACTCCTGTTTGGCTATGCCAAGATTATAATGGGTGTCAGGGTCTTTGGGCAGGAGAAGTGTTGCTTTCTCCATCGCTTGAAGACTTTTTTCTTTTTCGCCCTGTTGGAACAGAAGAGGCCCCAGTATTTTCCATGCTGCTCCGTGGTGTGGATATTTTTTTGTCAGAGATAACGCAAGTTGTGTTGCTTTATTGTGCTTGCCGGCATTAAAAAGGTTGGTGAGTTCTTTGATCTTTTGTTGAGGAAGTTGCCTGTGATGCTTCTTCTTGGTCGTATGCTGTTTTCTGGTGTTATTTTGTTGTTTTTTACACCAGATTTTAAACATTTCCGTATAGGCGATTTCGATTTTTTGGGTGAAACCGGACTCGTCCATAAGTGAACTTCTTTCCATTTCCCGCCTCAGGTTTGCTCGTGTTTCAGCCAGAGTGTTGAGATCGGAAGAGAGGGTTTTGGCAAGTGCTATATACTCATCTTCTGTCTGGCTGATCCATTCAGGGTGATCAACACCAACGAGAATAGAGCTACCGAGTGTTCCCATGCTGGGTCGATCGGCCAGGGTGATAAATGGAACGCCCATATAGAGGCTTTCAACAAGGGTTGTCCCGGAATTATGGGGAAAGCAGTCGAGCATTATGTCTATACGGCGCAGGACATCCCAGGGGGGACTGTTACAGCCAAACTCTAATCTGTTTTTGTCTATTCCGTATTCTTTGAATGATGCTGTTAATGATGTCTGTAGCGCAGGTTTTTCAAAGCTGCCACTGTTAATGATTAGTTTGGAACCCTGGCATTGTTTTAGTATTTTTGACCAGACTCGAATGGTTCTGTGGTTGATACGCACCGCACGGGTAAGGGTGCCAAAACTAATATATTTGTTGTGTACGGCTGGAAGTTTGTTGACTTTACCTGTTCCTTTCGGGGGGCGATAGGCAAGGGCTGGAGTCTCGATTCGCCAGATTTTTTCTGAAAAATAGTTCTCACTTTCCTGCGGAACAGTGATTGAATCTGTAAGATAATAATCTATTGCGGTTAATCCGGTTGTGTAACCATAATCCAGCCAGTGCAGAGAAACAGGAGCTGGTTTTCTGGCAAATACCTGGAGCCTGTTGCCGCTGGTATGTCCGGCTAAATCAACGAGGATATCAATTTTATCATTAATGATAGTATCATATACCTGTTGGTTGCTTAGATTGAGGGTAGATGTCCAGTTGTCGACATAGGGTTGGAAAAGATCCTCGGTTGCCTTGTTTTCAGCTGTATTAATATAGGCAAAAAGCTCGACTGTTTTTTTATTATGGTTGGCAAGAAGCGGGTGCAGGAAATATCGAGCCGGGTGTTTGGAATAGTCGGGTGCCATGTATCCGACTCTGATACGTCTGTTCGGGTTTGGTTTGTTTAAATGGGAACGCCAGTGTCTGTGTAGAGGTCGACAGAATGTTGTATTGAATTGCTTATATGCTGCAAATATTTCTTTGGATGTTTTGCCGGGATGATAATTCAGGACAAAGAGCAGCGTACTGAACGCATTTCTGTGCTCTGGTTTTATCTCCAGCGCCCGGAGAAGAGAGCGTTCGGCTTCCTCGATACGCCCCTGCTCCTGGAGAATATTGCCGAGGTTATAGTGCGCATCAGCGTTGTCAGGCTGCTCCATAATAACTTTTCGGTATGCTTCTTCGGCCCGGAATAGATCCGGTTGTAGTTTGTAGGTGTTGGCGAGATTGAATTGGGCGTCCGTATACCCAGGACGAAGTGTAAGCGCTCTGTTGAAACACTGTATTGCATTTTCAAATTCCTGCTTTTGTTGAAAGAGGACACCAAGATTACTATATGCGTCGGTAAGGTCGGATTTAAGGTTAATCGCCTCTATATAGGTCTTTTGTGCTGCTTCAATGTGGTTGTTTATGTGAAGATCGATGGCCTCATTGTATAGAGTCGTTGCGTTGGCTCCACTGGTTGCTGAGTCCTGATTCTTTGATTTAACAGTGGCTGACCATTTTGTGAACATCGCTCTGTATGCATTTTCAACAGAGAGGGCAAAGTTTTTTTCATCCATTAAAGGACTTTTGAGAATTTCTTTTCTCAGTGTGGAGCGGATGTTGACAAGCTCTGGGATATTGGTAGCAAGTTCCACCGTTTTGTTAATATACTCGTCTACAGAATGTGCAATCCATTCGTGATATTTGACACCTGCAAGAATTGAGCTGCCAATTCTGCCAACCCCCGGTCTGCTTGCATAGGTGATAAATGGCACACCCATATATAGGCATTCAAAAAGGGTGGTGCCGGAGTTGTGCGGAAAACAGTCGAGACCGATATCAAAACTTCGTATTATATCCCAGGGTGGACTGTGGTAACCGATATCCAGACGGCAAGAATCTATGCCATGGTTGAGGAAAGAAGCCTTTAACGTCTTCTGCATGGCAAGGTCTTTAAAATTATGACTATCTATGATGAGTCGCGAATGTTCGACCCTTTTTAGTATTTCTGCCCATGCGGCGATGGTCTGAGGATTCAAGCGAATGGAACGGGTTAATGTGCCGAAAGTTATATATTTTTTCTCACTTGCCGGTAGTGGATTTATTGCACCCATTCCTTTCGTTGGTCGATAAGTGAAAGGCGGTACGGGAAGTCGCCATAACTGTTCGGAAAAAAGATGCTCACTCCCTACTGGTGCCGTATGGATATCTGTGAGGTAATAGTCTATAGACGTAAGGCCTGTGGTGTATCCGAAGTCAAGCCAGTGCAGGGAAACAGGAGCCGGTTTTCTCGCAAATACCTGTAGCCTGTTCTTGCCGGTATGGCCTGCAAGATCAACCAGGATGTCGATTTTGTCCCTGCGTATTCGCCTTGCGAGTTCATCATCTGTCATGCCGATAGTAGCTATCCAGTGGTCAATATGTTTTTTGCATTCCAGTGTGGCGTCGTCTTCCCTGGCTACTTCCGCATAGGCGTAAATTTCAAAGTGTTTTTTGTCATGGTTTTTAAGAAGTGGTTGCAAAAAGTTAAATACAGGATGCTTTAAGAATGCAGGGGAGACATAACCAATTTTTAAGCGGCGTTCAGGATTGGTATCATTCCCGTGGGGCAGCCATTTGTTTTGTTCTGGTGTCCCAAATCGACTGTTATATTCCCGGTAGAGTTTATATATTTCCCCGGCAGATTTGTCCGGGTGGTAGTTTGAAACAAAAAGAAGGCCGTCAAATGCGTCTGTATAGTCAGGATCACTGCCCAGGGCATGTAAATAGCTCTGTTCCGCTTTTTTCAGATATCCCTGTCCCTGGAAAACATTACCAAGGTTATTATGGGCTTTGGCAAAGTCGGGTTTAAGCTTAAGTGCATCAAGCAGAGCCTTTTTTGCGTCAGAAAGCCTACTCATTCTGAGATATAGATTGCCAAGATTGTTGTAGCCTGTTGCATATGATGGATTTAATTCCAAGGTGTGTCTGAGGTAATATTCAGCGTCTTGATAATTTCCCAAATCTTTCTGACAGATGCCTAAATTACAACATGCTTCTATATAGTCCGGTTGCAATTGAACAGCTTTTTGAAAGCACTCCTTTGCTCTATTTAGTTTTCCTTGAGCCAGGAGAGTGACGCCAAGGTTATTATGAGCCTCGGCAAACTGGTTATGCAACTTGAGGGCATGAAGAAAGGATTTTTCAGATTCAACAAGTGCGCCACTCTCTTTTAGTGAAATACCAAGGTTATTAAATGCTTCATGGTCATGTGGTAAGAGTTGCGTCGCTGTCTGCATAGCGCTGATAGCTGTTTTCAAGTGACCTTGTTGATGTAATATTGCGCCGAGCACTTTCCATAAAAGGCCATGTTGAGGAAATTGTTCTAATGTTGATCGAATAAGTTTCTCACATTCGGTTAGCTTTTCCTGTCGGTAGAAAGAAAGTATGGAATTGATGGTTTTTTCATCAGGGGTTTCGCTGTCCATCGGACTGTTTTCATGGTTCTGCTTTTTGTTTTTTGCGGTAGAGTGTCTGGGGCGGGAAGGGGGTGTCATGGTATATGCGAAACACTTTTTGTCGTAGAGGATAAAATTAAATAATTCAGTCTATTATGATAAAGTTTCTCATATTACAAAACATCTTGTCAAGGTCTATTTTTTGTTCAGAATTATAAGAGAGTAGGGACAGGTGAGGTGCTGCTGTACAGTTACGGAATTGGCAGTAATCCATAAAGGAGTGAGAATTTTTTCATTTTCCTTTATGGATTTGAGATGAACTATCCCTGCAGGAGTTGCAGTGCAAGCTGGGGTGTTTGGTTTGCCTGGGCAAGAATAGAGACACCCGCCTGTTGGAGAATATTATTTTTGGTCATTGCCGAAGTTTCTTGGGCAATATCTGCATCAAGAATCCTGGATCTGGCGGCAGAGAGATTCTCTGCAACGTTGGAAATATTTGAGATAGTTGATTCGAAACGATTTTGGATTGCACCGAGATCGCCACGAATATTGTCGATCTGCATCAGGGCGCCATCTATTGATTGGATAGCATCTGCTGAACCTGATACTGAGGTAATATCGACACTATCGATGGAACTGAGTGCGCTGACATTTGCTCCATTAGCAGCAGAATCGAAAAGGGATCCAGCTGTATTGGCAATATCGCTGGTAACGTTAAAACCTTCCGAACTGGAAAAAGAGACATGACCGCCAACGGTTGAAGAGTCAGTATCATTTGCTGCACCGGTTTCTGAGAGATGGACAGCAGCACCAAGGTTTCCGGTTAAATCTATTTGTGCTGTACCTGAACTATGGGAAAAATCTGTTATTTTAATGTCATATCCTGCTGCTTGTACTAGTTCAACACTTTTTTTGTCTGCACTGATATTGGCTGTAATTCCTGTATTTCCTGATTGGGAATTAATGGCGCTGACAAGATTGGTCAAATCAGTTGTTAGAACTGTAGCACTGATGGGTACAGGAGATGTATTGGTGCCCTGCAGGCTGAACCCAACATTTCCATCTGCATTGAGTGCGCCTAGGGTTGCTGTTGTTCTGGCAATTGCAGTAACGTTTGTGTCTGCTGAAATACCATTAATTTTAGAAGCTATTACATTTGCAGTATCTCCATCCGCAACGGATGCTGTATTAGATCCTTGTGATCCCGCAACAGTAATTGTTTGCGCCATAACATCATTAACCGAAGTTCCAGATGCGGCAGAGGTGGCAGCTTCAATACTGGCATTTGCTGATGCATTGTCTGAATTTACAGCGTTGTTGCCTAGATTTGCTGCAAGAGCAGAACTGATACTAAAAGAGATGGTTTCATTTGCGTTAGCACCAACTTGAAATTGCGCTGATGTCAATGTTCCATCTAATAACTTTTTGCCATTGAATTCAGTTGTTTCGGCAATTCTACTAATTT
>Ga0256845_1001653_pt1 | contig 17502 bp, 16 predicted proteins | sample RiftiametaG_FD_189101 | JGI IMG/M metagenome (GOLD analysis project Ga0256845, IMG submission 189101) | Tube worm associated microbial communities from hydrothermal vent at the East Pacific Rise, Pacific Ocean - Riftia | ecosystem: Host-associated > Annelida > Integument > Unclassified ...
CGAGCGGAAAAACTGAAATTCAACTTTATGATATAACCAATCCAGAAGCTCCCAACATGCAATGGAAAATTGAGATTGAAGGCAACCTTGAAGGAAGCCGACGAGTTGATAATCAACTCTATTTAGCCACATAGTCACACGATATATTCCAGATATTGCAGAATTAAATTACAGTGCAATAACGGAGAAAGAAAAAGAAGAGAATGAACTTCTCATTTTGAGTACTCCAACTTCTGATTTATTGCCTCATTACCAAACAAATGATGGTGCAATTCGATCTTTAGTATCTGCAGAGGACTGTTTTATCGCAGAAGACACAAACAATACATATGCCGTTAGGTTTAGTGGTGAGCATGCCTACTATAATAGTGACATTTGAACGAATAGATCCACTGTACGTTATTGACTTGGCAAATCCGGCTGATCCAGTTATTGCTGGTTCACTAGAAATCCCTAGTTTCTCTCGTTATCTGCAAGAATTAGAAGAGGGATGGTTTCTTGGGATAGGGTATCAGTTTGAGAACACAAGACGACAAGGTTTGAAAGTAGAACTTTAGATGTGAGAGATTTAACAGAGCCAAAAGTAGCTAGTAGCCTGGTTTTTGGCGAAATAGGGACGAGGTCTGAAGCTCTGTGGGATTTACGAGCAATTAGTTTATTGAATATTGATGGAAGTTCAAAACGCTTAGCACTATCGATTGATATATGGGAAAAGGATGAAAGTGGACTCAACAAATGGGTAGAGAGCGGATTATTTGGTAATGATATTATTACGAATGATGCTGGAGAATTAAGCTTATCTTCAAATGGTAAATTAATTACTGAGGATGCAAATGATGATATTAACGAATCTCAAAGCTATCCACTTAATAGTGGAGTAGGGCGTAGTGTGCTGCATGGTGATGTCATTTTTTACTTAAATGGTAACCATATTTATACGGGACAATGGGATAATTGGAGTCAGGCACAAGATCCTTTTTAGAACTTATCTTTAAATATCATGCCTCTGCACCTTACTCAGTAATATGCCGAAGATCTTGAAATATCAGAGAACTAAGCTACATTTGCATGCAACTCCAAAATACCTGAGTTAAATACAGAGGCATGTTAAATATTAATATTCCCCTAGTCGATGTGAGTTGTTTGCTAGGGGAATCGTTAGGAGTTATACCGCCATATCCTTTAGTTTCTTTAAAGGACGAACTTTAACTTGAGTTGAAGCTGGTTTAGCTTTAAACATTGTTTCTTCACCAGTAAAAGGATTGATACCCTTTCTAGCTTTAGTTGCTTTCTTTTTAACAGTTGTTATTTTTAACATGCCAGGTAAAACAAACTCACCACAAGCGCGCTTCTTAATGTGACGTTCAATTAGATCACCTAATTCATCGATAACTGAAGCAACCTGTTTTTTTGATAATTCAGTTGATTCTGCTAGCTCAGCGATGATTTGAGTCTTAGTGTAACGATCTTTTATTAGCTTTGGTTTTGAAGCCGCCATAGTTATTCCTATTTATTTTAAGTTTGTTATTGGTCGCTTATCGACCGATTAATTAACAGTTAGTCTTCAAGATACTTTTTACCTAAATTTGCTGATGAAATAAAGGTTTTTCATCAATTATTAGTAAATTATCTCTGAATCTTAAATAGGGCAAAATAAATTGATAAAAAGTGCATTCAATTGATGATTTATTGATAAAAATAGCGCACAATGCGCGCGGACTGAATTAGCCTTCAGTTGTTGAAAGTTTTAGCTAATAGCCAAGCGATAATTTTTAACTTGAGCTAGCTTTACCGCCCCCCATTTCCCTATCGGTATAAAATAGCCATATTTAGTAAAAATAATTCTTTAATGTTAATTAAAGTGAGAAGAAAAGGTTGTGGATATGCAGAGTTTTCTGTAAAATTCGCGCTCTTTTTTCGGTGCGTGAAATGATTTTTTTGAAACGAAAAAGAGTAAAACTGCCAAAATTCTTGCCAAATTGGCGAAAGTCGCATTTTAATCGACTGCCCTGTTATAAAATATAGCAAGGTATGGATTGTTTGGACTAAAAAAGACATTAGAAAATAAGTTTATCTGCTATAAACAGTAGCAAAGATGTGCTTATTTATTCGGTAGAGAAAAAATTAATGGGCAAAAGCCTAATTTGGAGCTAAGAATGAGAACTTTTAGTGCAAAACCAGAATCTGTAAAACGCGATTGGTTCGTCGTTGATGCAGATGGTAAAACACTTGGTCGTTTGGCCACAGAAATTGCACGTCGTTTACGTGGCAAGCATAAAGCAGAATTTACACCTCACGTAGATACTGGCGATTATATAGTTGTTGTTAATGCAGAAAAAATTGCAGTAACAGGAAAAAAAGAAGCGGATAAAATGTACTATCGCCATACTGAGTTCCCTGGCGGAATTAAAGGTATGACTCTTGGTGAGTTGCGTAAAAAAGCGCCTGAGCGTATATTGCAAAAAGCCGTAAAAGGAATGATCCCAAGTAATCCTCTTGGTCGAGAATGCCTACGCAAGTTAAAGATCTTTGTTGGACCTGAACATACACATCAGGCACAGCAACCTAAAGAATTAAACATATAGTTGGTGAATGAATATGGCTGATACACAATATTACGGAACAGGTCGTCGTAAGAGCTCTACTGCTAGAGTCTTTTTACGCCCAGGCAAAGGTAACATCGTTGTTAATCAACAACCGCTAGATGAGTACTTTGGTCGTGAAACTTCAAGAATGGTTGTTCGTCAACCGCTTGAGTTGACAGAAAATACTGAAACATTTGACGCTTATGTGACTGTAAAAGGTGGCGGAGATACCGGTCAAGCAGGTGCTATTCGTTTAGGTATCACTCGTGCGTTGATGGAGTTTAACGGAGAATTACGTCCAGCACTACGTTCTGCGGGTTATGTTACTCGTGATGCACGTTCTGTAGAGCGTAAGAAAGTTGGTCTACACAAAGCTCGTAAGAGACCACAGTTCTCTAAACGTTAGAATTTTTTTCAAGTCAGATATTGTTCTAGAGATAGATTTTTACTTAGCGTTATCTCTTAATTACGCATTTTGACTTTAGTATGGTGTTTAAAAAAACCATTCACATTCTTGTGAGTGGTTTTTTATGTTTAAGGATGCTAGTAGGATTGTTGAAAACACTAAAAAAAAACAGGGTTTTTAGGTCAAATTGCTAGCGACTAGCGACAGCTTTTGTTATCATGCCCGCCTAAAATTTGACCAATTTAAGCCAAGTTTAATATCTTGCAAAAACAAATTTATAATTGCTAATCAATAGCTAATAAGTAAAGAGGAAAATTGAGTGGATCGTGCGGAATTAGAATTACAACTAGAGGTCTGGAAAGATCTTGCGATAAGTAAACAAATGTTAATTGGCGCCGCCGCTGAAGCCCTTAAAATTAAGTCTGATTGCAGTATGGATGAGATCAAGGAAGCTTTTGAAAAGGCGACTAAAAGAGCAACAGAAGCCGATGCGAATATAACCAAAGCACAAGACGATGCCACTTCTGCTATTGCAGCAATGGAAATCAAGGTTAAGGAAAGCGATATCGCTCATAATAAAGCGATGGAAGCTTCTGATAAATCACATGAAGAACGATTAGCGGCTGAACACAGAGTTAACGCAGGACGTGAAGCTAACTTAGACTCTCTAAAAAAAGCCAAAGCAGAAATTGCAGATAAAGATAAAGCACTTAAACAAATCAAAAAAATCCTTCATGACTCGCCTGAAAATGTGATTAAAAAGTTAAAAAATCTAAAGAAGGAAAAAATGGATGAGAGCAACCTTCGTAAAAAAGCGGAAGAAGATGCTCGTAAACAAAAGAAAGAAAAGCAAAAAGCGGAACAAGATTTTAAAGATTTAGAATCGAGTTTAGAGCAATCTGCAAAGCTAGTTGAGCAAATAAGAGAATTAAAAACGTTTAGTGAAGCGCAATATGATCAACTAAAAGAATTGGTTGAAGACAAAAAAACATTAGAAAAAACACCTGTATTGGATGAAGAATTATTAGAAGCTGTTGAAAGTCTATCAAGTAAAGATGATAAAAAATCCGATGGAGGTAGTTCTAAAGAAAAAGGAACAAAAGATAAAGATTCAAAAAAATCAGCGACTAAGAAAAAAGCTGTAAAAAAGAAGGCTAAGAAAAAATAGTTAAAACTTGAACAAGTGTCTCACCCTGAAATACGTTGACGGTTTGAGTAAGAAGCCAGCTGAATTAGCCGTTGGCTTTTTTTTACAAATGAGATCGATAATGATTGTACGCATAAAACGATTCATCTAAAACTTTTTTTAATGTTAATTTTTCTGATAAACAGACTGCCGAGAGATACTTATTAGCCGACAATTTTTTGATAAGCTTATCTTTCTTTTGTTTGAAGCTCCTAGGCAGTGAAGATAAGAATTTTTTTCTAAAATTACCTCTTACTTATTAAAATTTCTTAATCGTTTCTTCTAATCGTTTAATTTTTTTGCTCTGGCGTTTCATTAGTCATTAGTCTCACTCTTTGGGATGAACAGTCTAATGTACCATTCTTTCTTAAACACATTAAAACAGTGCTACGACCTTGGATACCATATCGCTTTTGAATCTCCTAGTTGGTGTATTGGCCTTTTTCTACTGCTCAATAAGTGATAGTTTAAAAGCTAATGAGTAATCTTCTTGAGAGCGTATTTTGCCTGTTATAAGGACAATCCATAAATAGGCTCTAAAATTTTGTATTAGATTACACTTTACTTATAGACTTTTGTAAACTATTAATAGTATATAGAAATTTTTAGGTAGTTTTTAATGAAAATTAAGCATCAATTAACAGTCTCATTTATCGTGCAAAATATTAGTACGATATTAATACTATTGTTTTTAATTATTTGGATTGTAAACCAAAAAGTTCATGAATCACTTGCCGTAAGAGCTGAAGGGCAGCTTGTTGCAGTGAGAGATGCAACAAAAAATAGTATAGAGCGTTATTTTGATACGCTACAAAACCAGGTGATTACTTTTTCAAACGATCGTATGATTATTGATGCAATGCAAGAGTTTAAAAGAAGTTTCAGTAATTATAAAAATCAAAGTGGTGAAGGTAGTCAAGAAAAGGGGGAGTTAATTCAATATTATTCGAATGACTTTAATGCAGAGTTTAAAAGTCGAAATGCCAACCAAGATTCAAAATCTGAGCAGTGGCTGTCTATGTTAGATCAAGATTCTATTGCTTTGCAAAGTTCATTTATATCTCTTAATGACAATCCGCTAGGAGAAAAAGGTAAACTTGAAAATTTAGATGATAATTCAGATTACTCAGCAACACATAATAAATTTCATAAACATATTAGAGACTTTCAAAGTAGATTTAACTATTACGACATATTTTTAGTGGATGCAGAAAGTGGCGATATTATCTATTCCGTATTTAAAGAGTTAGATTTTACGACCTCTTTAATAAATGGAGCATTTGCAAACACAGGAATTGGCGAGGTTTTTAATAAGGCAAATAAACTCAATAGCCCTGAAGAAACAATTATTTCGGATTTTGCGCCATATCCACCTTCTTATATGGACATGGCATCATTTATTGCTTCTCCAATTTTTGAAAATGGGCGTAAGATTGGAATATTGATTTTTCAAATGCCGATAAATGTAATTTCTAATATTATGACACATGATAATAAATGGCGTGATGTAGGTTTGGGAGAATCTGGTGAAACATATTTAGTTGGTGAAAAAGGATTTATTAAAAATGAAAGCCGTTTTTTTGTTGAAGATCGAGCTGGTTATATGACTGCACTGCAAGACGCTGGAGTAGATCAACAAACTTTAGATATTATTCAAACTAAAAATTCGAGCATTGGATTGCAACAAATAAAATCTTCTGGCGTAACCCAAGCTCATGCAGGCAAGTCTGGTTTTGGTATATTTCCAGACTATCGAAACTTACCGGTTTTGTCAGCATTTTCACCAGTCAAAATAAAGGGTTTGAATTGGGTTGTTTTAGCAGAAATTGATGAGTCCGAGGCATTTCAAGCTGTATCTGATATTCAATCAAGTTTAATAAAATATTCATCAATGGTTGGTTTTTTTGTTTTGGTCTTAGGGATCTTAGGTGGGTTGCTTATTGCCGGTAAAATTGGTTCAGGACTAACTCGAATGATTGACGCAATGAAGCCGTTGGCGAAAGGGGATCTAACTCAAAAACTAGATGAAGCACGTAAAGATGAACTTGGTGACTTTGCGATTGGTTTTAACCATTTTATTGATAAACTTAAAAATATGATTGTTGGACTATCTGAAGTTTCCTCTAATTTAACCAAGCATTCAGCTGAATTAACTGCAACCTCAGAACGCTCACTAAGTTCGATTTCCTCTCAACAACTAGAGACAGAACAATTGGCAACTGCAATGAATGAAATGCAAGCAACATTAGTTGAAGTTGCTAGTAATGTAGAATCAACAGCTTCGGCAACTCAAAAAATTACAACAGAATCAAGAACGGCCAAAAAGGCTACGGAGGAGAACTTAAATGCAAGTAAAAATTTGGCAACATTGATAAATGAAAGTTCAAATGTAATTTCAGAATTGGAACAAGATAGTGATGACATTGGTAGCGTGCTCGATGTGATACAGCAAATAGCGGATCAAACAAATTTATTAGCTTTAAATGCTGCAATTGAAGCCGCTCGAGCAGGCGAACAAGGGAGAGGTTTTGCTGTAGTTGCTGATGAAGTAAGAACTCTAGCTTCCAGAACTCAAACTTCTACCAAGGAGATTCAGTCGATGATAGAAAAACTCCAAGCGGCTACTAAAACTTCAGTTGTTTCAATGAAAAAAAGTTCTGATCAGGCTAATACTAGCGAAAATTTAAGTACAAAAACTTTTAATGTTTTACAGGTTATTGATAATTCAATACTTGGAATAAATGATATGACCACTCAAGTTGCAACGGCATCAGAAGAGCAGGCATCTGTGGCAGAAGACATTAACCGAAGTGTTGTTCAAATAAATGATCTTTGTAATGATTCTGTGGTTGACTCTAATAACACAGCACAAGTGTCTAATGAAATAGGAACACTTTCTAAAAATATCAATCAACTTCTTAGTCAATTTAAAGTTTAATTTTAAACATGTAAAATTATTTATTGAGGAAAAGTTTATGAATATCTTAAAGTTAAAATCTAATATCTATACAACTTTTATTATGCTAGCGTTATTTAATTTAGTGTTTGTTTCAAAAAGTGTGTTTGCTGATGTAAGTACTAATTTAGGCTTAGTTTCACAGTATCACTTTAGAGGGATTCAACAAACTAGCGGAGCATCTGCTAGCGTCGGCTTAGATTATGAGAGTGGAAATATTAGCGTTGGAACCTGGGCCGCCGATGTAGAGGATGGGTTAGAAGTTGATTTTTATGGTGCATATAGTTGGGATATTGGAAATGATGCATCTATTGCTATCGGTGCCACCTCTTATCAATATACAGGTGACTTTGATTCGGCTTACAACGAAATTAACTTGTCTGCTAGATTTAGTAATTTTGGTGTTGCATACAGTATTGGTAAATGGGATGGGGAAGTTGGAAATGAAAATGCAACTAAAAATAATTATACAATTTTAGAAATTAGTTACGAGATAAACAGTTTCACTGGCACCATTGGCGTTTATGGCGATGAAGCGAAAGGTGAGTATTTTGACTTAAATTATGGAATTCAAACCGATTATTTTGAAATTGGATTTGGGCTGCTTGTAAGTAACTTAAATGATGATGAGTCGTTATACTTCTCTTTTAGTAAAGCGATGGATCTTTAGACCGTAGGGCTAGTTAGTAGAAGTGGAATATATTTTTTAATTGTTATGTAATATCATTTTTAATGTTAAAATACTCTGCGAGGGTCAACTGGGCAGTCGCCGCTTGTTTTAGAGTTGTTGTAAAACAAATCTATTTGCAGGGGGAGGAAAGTCCGGACTTTATAGAGTAGAGTGCCAGGTAACGCCTGGGCAGTGCAAACTGACGGCAAGTGCAGCAGAAAGTAAACCGCCTTAAAGCTCCTGTTTTAAGGTAAGGGTGAAAGGGTGCGGTAAGAGCGCACCGCGCTGGTGGTAACATTCAGTGGCAAGGTAAACCCCACTCAAAGCAAGACCAAATAGGGTTCCGTGTAGTCAATTAATGCTCACATTAATTGACTACTGAGGCGTTACTCGCGTTGGAACCGGGTAGGTCGCTTGAGCCATAGAGTGATTTATGGCCTAGACGAATGACTGTTCACGACAGGATCCGGCTTATAGGTTGACCCTCACTTTTTTCTTAAACTATTTAAGAAATTCTCAAAATCTTGCCTGAAATTAATCTTTGATAAGTATTTTACATTCCCTAATGAGCAAAATCAGTTAAACCATTGATTTTACAAAAGACATACGTTTTAATGGGGTAACTTTAGTGGTTTAATGGTATTAAAAAAAGCGATGAATAAATTAAAAACAATTTTTATTTTAATCAGTGTTGTCACTATTACGATGAGCTTTTCTGTCATTGCAGAGTTATCACTTAAAAAATTAGAAAAAAATTATGCACTTCATAGCGGATTCATTAGTTATTTATTTGATGAAAATAATGGCAAACTATATCTAAAAATAGCGAAAGAAAATTTTCTAAAAAAAAATAAGACTCAAGAATTTTTATATCAAACTAGCTTGCCTCAAGGTTTAGGCTCTAATGACATCGGACTTGATCGTGGGCAGCTAGGGAATATTCACCTTGTTGAATTTGAAAGGGTCGGCAATAAATTATTGTTAATCGCCAAAAATACAAAATATCGAGCAATGTCGACAAATAAGAAAGAGAGTGAGTCAGTTAGTGAAGCTTTTGCTAATTCCATTTTATGGAGCTTTCCTGTCATTGAAACTAGTAAAAGTTGGATTTTGATAGATGCTTCAGAGTTTGTTTTACAAGATATTCATGGTGTTGTTAGAAAGTTAAACAAAAGAAAGCAGGGTAGTTATAAACTGGATAAATCGCGATCAGCAATTTATTTGCCAAGAACAAAAGCATTTCCAAATAATACAGAGTTAGAATCTAGAATTACTTTTAGCGGCGATAGTCCCGGTGAGTTTGTTGAACAGGCGAGTATAAATTCCAATGTCATATCTTTACGAATGCATCACAGTTTTATAAAACTTCCAAAAGAAGGATATAAGTCTAGAAAATTTCATCCGCAAAGTGGTTTTTGGTCTTTTGAGTTTCAAGATTACGCGCAACCGATAAATAAACCGATAACTCAACGTTTTATCCCAAGACATCGATTACAAAAAAAGAATCCGAATAAAGATGTGAGTGAAGCGATAGAACCTATTATTTATTATCTTGATCCTGGTGCACCAGAGCCAGTTAAAACTGCTTTACTAACGGGAGCAAAATGGTGGGATCAAGGATTTGAATCTATTGGTTACAAAGATGCTTTTCAAGTGAAAATTTTACCAGATGGTATAGATCCAATGGATGTTCGTTACAACGTAATTCAATGGGTACATCGAGCAACAAGAGGTTGGTCGTATGGTGCAGGAGTAACCGATCCTAGAACCAGTGAAATAATTAAAGGACATGTGACTTTAGGCTCGCTTCGCGTAAGGCAAGATTATTTAATTGCGCAAGGTATGTTGTCTCGTTTTGAAAAAGGAGAGGATGATAAAGAGCTGATGGATTTAGCTCTAGCTAGAATTAGACAATTAGCAGCACATGAAGTGGGACATACTTTGGGATTAGCGCATAATTTTGCAGCTAGTAGTTATAATCGAGCATCGGTAATGGATTACCCTCATCCAATGTTTGAATTGAAGAATGGGAAAGTATCGGTAGAAAATGCCTATGTAGAAAACCTAGGAGCGTGGGATAAATCAGTTATTGCTTATGGTTATCAAGATGATGGTAGTGATGAAGCTTTATCAAAAATAGTTAACGATAATCAATCAAAAGGCATGTTATTTATTTCTGATCCAGACTCGCGTCAGAAAAGTAATTTACATCCTAAAGCGAGCCTTTGGGATAATGGTGCTAATGCAACTAAAGAATTAAATCGAATGATCAAAGTGAGACGTCATTCTCTCAATCAGCTTGGTTTGAACTCCTTGCACTCAGGTAGACCTTTATCTGATTTACAAGAGATTTTAATCCCCGTATTTTATTCTCATAGGTATCAAGCGGAAGCGACAGCCAAATTAATTGGTGGTTTTAATTACCAGTATGATGTTAAGTCTACAAGTAAAGCTCGTAATCAAAAAATGGGGAGCCAAGTTGTTAAAGCAAAACAGCAAGTTAATGCCATTAATGCAATTATAAAAACGTTATCACCAGAATTTTTGATGATTAATAACCAGTTGAATCGTATGCTTTTACCTAAAGCTTACGGGTATAATCGTTCACGCGAAAGTTTGATAGGTAAAACGGGCGTTGGTTTTGACAGAGTTGAATTAGCATCCGCTTCAATTCAACATAGTTTGTCTTTAATTTTAGAGCCTACTAGGCTGGTTCGAATAAGACAGCAAAATATGAACAAAAATAACATCCCTTCAATTGTTGATATTGGTGAAATGCTCCACCAGCAAATATGGTCTCATCAATCTCCCAAAGGCATTTCAAAGTTGATCAAACAAAAAGTGATCGATCTTAGTTATTCAAATTTACTAAACCTTTTACATAGTGCAACCCTTGACTCTCAGGTTAAATCAGAAATTTTAACGATTTTAGAAAAAGAGAGACATTATTTGAACAAGAAATTGAAACGGATGGGAGTTAAGTCTACAGATTATGGATTTGTTAAATATCAACAGTTACGACTCAACAATTTATCGATAAAAGAGATGGATAAAGATAAGTTAATTAAATTACCGAAAATGCCACCAGGATCACCAATCTAGTTTTGATAGCAGTATTTTAGAGTTGAGAGTCGAATTCCATACTCACTTCATATTGGACAAGTCTAAATATGGTTATTTTATGAAAAATTTAATATAATAAAAAAGTTATGGTGTAAAGTCGATGTTAAGCATTAATATTTCATATTAAGTAAGTTCATTAAAAGGGGCTTTTAATAATTTGGTTATGCCAACCACGTATAAAGTTACTCACGATTCGTTTGAAGTTATAGTTAATCGAGAGCGAAATATAGCACATATTATTTTTTCCGGCGAAATTGGAATTGAAGAGGTTAAAAATGCTTACTTAGCATTAATTGATCATCCGACGTTTAAATATAATATGAATGTATGTAACGACTATAGTAACGCTATTTTGTTAGTTTCTATATTGGAACTGCAGGAGCATGCTGTATTTGTATCTCAATATTCCGAACAACGAGGTAGCACCTATAAATTAGCAATGGTATCAAATGAAACCATTAGTAGTGCATTTTTAAGTATGTATAAGGTTCGAATATCAAAATCGAAGGTTGACTCTGGTATCTTTGGAAGTACTAAAAGTGCTTTACGTTGGCTAAAAAATTAGAAAAAATCCTGTACTCACACAAATCAATGTATTATGGGCATATGCCCTTTCAATTCTCATCAGTAAATTTTAAGATTTAGCTAATACTTCAGAAAATATTACCCCAAAAAGTAAACCAATTAATGTCAAAAAAGATTAAAGATAAGCTACAAAAAAACAATACTCATTCAACGGATCCTCATTTTGAACGAGAATCACGTAAATATGAAAATCCAATTCCAAGTCGAGAGTTTATTCTTTCGTTACTAGAAAATGCTGGAGGTCCGCTTAAATTTACGGCCATTCAAAATGGGCTTAAACTACACGACGATGACTCTGTCATAGGTCTGCAAAGACGATTAGGTGCAATGGTGCGTGATGGTCAAATCCACTGTGATAGACGTAAAGCCTATGGCATCATCAATAAATTAGATTTGGAATCTGGTCGTATTATTGGTCACAAAGAAGGTTTCGGTTTTTTTGTGCCAGATAGTGGCGGTAAAGATTGGTTTATATCGGCAAAAGAAATGCGAAGAGTTTTCCCCGGCGAAAGAGTCTTAGTCCGAGAGAAAGGGTTAAGTCGTGATGGCAAAAAGGCTGGTGCGATTGTCGAAATCATTGAGGGAGAGTCCCCATTACAAATTGTTGGACGATATTTTATTGAAGGAGGTTTACGATTTGTTAGACCTGAAGATTCACGGATTTCACAAGATATTTTAATACCGCCAGATGATCCTTTAAAAGCTAAGAATGAACAAGTGGTAGTGATTCAATTAACCACAAGACCGACGTTTCGATCACAAGCGGTTGGTCGGGTGGTTGAGGTATTAGGTGACTATCTAGCTCCAGGGATGGAAATAGAAATTGCTATTGCACAATATGGCATTCGAAATACTTGGAATAATGAAATCCATGACCGACTAAAAAGATTACCAACAGAAGTCTCAATAGACGATTGGCAAGGTCGAAAAGATTTAAGAGATTTACCACTAATTACAATCGATGGAGAAGATGCTAGAGATTTTGATGATGCTGTTTATTGTAAGGCAAAAATACTTGGCGGATGGAAGCTCTATGTAGCTATTGCCGATGTCAGTCACTATGTTAAGCCTAGTGATCCATTAGATTTAGAAGCTATACAACGTGGGAATTCTGTTTATTTTCCTAATTCTGTTGTACCAATGTTACCTGAGCAAGTTTCAAATGGATTATGTTCTTTAAAACCTGCAGTCGATAGGTTGTGTATGGTTTGTGAAATGAATATTAAAAAGGATGGTTCGCCAGGGAGTAGTAAATTTTATCCAGCTGTAATGCATTCAAAAGCAAGAATGACCTATACAAAAGTTTGGAATATTTTGGATGGAGATAAAAATCTAAGAACAGAATATAGCGATTTAATTGAGCCAATTGAAGAGCTTCATAAGTTATACAAAGCAAGAATTATCAAGAAAAAGAAACGAGGTGCTATTGAATTTGAAACCACCGAAACTCAAATAATTTTTAATGAAAATAAAAAAATCGAAAAAATTCTTCCTGTGATTAGAAATGACGCTCATAAGTTAATTGAAGAATGTATGATTTTGGCTAACGTTGCATCCGCACAGTTTTTTATCAGTCACCAAGTTCCAGGTATCTATCGCGTACACAATGGGCCTAAAGAGAAAAAACTGGAGGTTTTACGTTCTTATTTATCCGAGTTGGGTTTGTCTATCCCTGGTGGGAGTGAACCAGAACCAAGTGTTTTCAGAAAATTTCTAGAAAGTATACAAGACAGACCAGACGCAGAAAATATTCAAATTATGCTGTTACGATCAATGAGTCAAGCGGTCTACTCCCCAGAAAATAAAGGGCATTTTGGTTTGGCGTTTGATGCTTACACACATTTTACTTCGCCAATTAGGCGCTATCCCGATCTAATTGTTCATAGAATTATTAAATCGATTGTAGCCGATGACAAAATCCAAAATAAAAAAGATAAAGCAATAATAAAAAAACTTTACACTAACGAATCCCTTGCTAAAATCGGACAAGAAAACTCTGTGACGGAACGTAATGCGGATGTAGCGACAAGAGATGTGATGGATTGGTTGAAATGTGAGTATATGCAGTCACACATTGGCAATAATTATAAAGGTGAAGTGAGCAGCATTACTAACTTTGGACTATTTGTCAGGTTAGATGAGGTTTTTGTTGAAGGGCTAATTCATATAACTGAACTGGGTGAGGATTATTTTCATTATGATCATGCTAAACAAAAAATGGTTGGTGAGAGAACCGGTAAAGTATTTTCTATTGGCGACAATGTTGAAATAAATGTCGCAAAAGTTGATATTGACCTGCGCCGTATTGATTTTTCGTTAAAAAACATTGGAAAAAATAAACCTAAAGTAAGGGCAAAAACGAGAAAGAACAAGCCTAAAAATAATTCAAAAGAAACGGGTTCTAAGAAAATAAAATTAGCAAAGAAATCTGTTACAAAGAAACTGGCATCAAAGAAAGAGACTAAAAAGAAAACAATCAAGAAAAAGACAGCACCAAGAAGGTCAAAGAAATAATATGAATCACATTGAAAAAATATATGGTATTCACGCCGTTGAAAGTCTTTTACACAGAACGCCCGAGAATGTCACCCAGCTATTTCTACTAAAAAATAGGAAAGACAAAACTTTAGATAAAATTGAATCCTTAGCAAAGAAAGCGGGGATTAAATGTCAAATATTAGATCGTAAGAAAATGGATGATTGGACACATGGAAATCATCAAGGTGTGATAGCCGAAGCAAAAATATTTGACGCTAATATGAATGAGCAACAACTGATTGATTTAGCAAAAGATAAAGATGATTTTTTTATATTAATTTTAGACGGTGTCACCGATCCTCATAATTTAGGTGCCTGTATCAGAACCGCCGATGCAGCAGGTGTGGATGCCGTAGTTGTTCCTAAAGATCGCTCTGCATCTCTAAATCCAACAGTTAGAAAGGTCGCTTGTGGTGCTGCGGAAACAGTCCCTTTAGTTAAAGTGACTAACTTGGCAAGATTTATTAAAGAGCTAAAAGATGAATATGTTTGGATCATTGGAACGGCAGGTGAAGCAGAGTCAGATGTTTACCAAACTAAATTCGATAAAAAAACCGCTATAATCATGGGGGCAGAAGGTCCAGGAATGAGGCGCTTAACACGAGAAAATTGCGATCAGTTGATTAAAATACCAATGGCAGGCGCAGTTTCTAGCTTGAACGTTTCTGTTGCTACGGGAGTTTGTTTGTTTGAGTATGTTAGGCAGATGGGTGAAAAAAACTAGTTCACTCAGTAATAAAGCTAGTGATTGTTTCTCCACTTAATCCCGCATTAATCATATAGCCACCAAAAATCACAGGGACTATCACATACACTAGTGTATGCAAAAATGTTCCCCCAAAATTACCTAGCTTACTTTTCATATATACCAAACGGATTTGTTTGCCAGAAGCGGTTAAAGAAAGATAAAGTGTGTAAATTGAAAAAAGGACAATCAAAGTGCCTAATCCAATGGTTGAGTACTGCATACAAAAGCCTAATAAAGATTTAATTTTAGGCAGGCAAGAATAGGTGATATACGAAAGTTTAGCTAGTAAAGGTTAAACGGTATAAGTTTAGATTATGTATAACGATACTCCATCAAGATTAGATAATTTGAGCGCACTGGAGTGTTATTTATAACCCGTTTGCCCTGTATCTTATAGGTTGCTTTATCTAATTTATAACTGATTGATTTAATTAATAAATTTAAAATATAGTTAATTTATATAGTCAGTAAAAACACCTATAATGCTTGGGCTACTGAGTAAAAACGTGCTAAGGTGTTGAAATTATTATAAAAAATCAGAAAAAACTATTTAATATAGCTTTATAGGTGTTTTTACTGACTATACAAAGCGTTAGGGCTAAAAAAGAGGAAAGATTATGGACTGGAAAATGTTCACGGTGCAGATAACAAACACATTAGTATGGCCAATTGTTCTTTTGATATTCCTATACTTTTTTAAAGAACAAATTCAGAACTTAATAAAATCACTCACTAAATTAACAATAGGAAATTCCAGCGCTATTTTTGGTAAGGAAATGGTAGCTAAACAAGTCTCTGCTGAAAGTTCAGTCGATAAAACAAAACCTGAAAAACCATCAGCATTATCAGAAGAAGATATTTTAAGCATACCAGATGATGATTATGAATTTATGCAAAAAATAGCTGGCAATAAAAACTTTATGCCCATTAATAAAGGTGAGTCATTCAAATACAACTCATTAGTAAATCATGGTTACTTTGAAAAAGTACAAGATAATGTATATAAGCCAATAAAAAAGGGTGCTGAAATAATAGCAACCCTTAAATCTATATACTATTCATAATTAATTTATGTTTTAAAAATAGCCCTAACAAAAAGTTGCACGCAGACCCAAAAAGTTACGCACCTTTTGTGGCGCTTCGCTATAATGCCACAAAAGGCACGAAACTTTCCGGTCTGGTGAACTAGGCGTTATAACTTAGAGAATCAAAATGCAAGCAACTGAGATACTTTGGGGACAATACAAGCAAAATATTGAACTGTATAAGTTCTATATGGAGCTTATAGTGAAATTTAATGTGTTTTACTACGCAGTGACCGGAGCTATTGTTTCATTTTTCTTCGCAAATCAAAGCATCCCAAATATGAAATATTCACTATTGCTACCAATTATAATGAGCGTCGCTTTTGCAGGTTTTTTTATCTATGGAGCTATTCTGATGAAATACCTAAGGGAAGAGGTTTTCAATATTCGTGATATTTTGAAACTGGAAGCGGCTCCAGATGTAGGTGTACTTTCAGTATTACTTTATATTTTTTCAGTGATATTTATTTTGGTAGCTTTATCGCTTTCATATGCAGTACAAATATATTAAAGGTTATAACCAAACATTGTTGCAGATTTTAAACAGTCGCTTCACTCCTGTTAAAATCTGCAAAATTTGGCGTTATGAAGCACAAGGAGTATTATGAAAACCGATAGATTTCTAAAAAGAATATGGTTAGCTAATGGCTTAATTATATTATTAGGCTCAATAGCACTCATTTCATTTCTAACATATCAATTTACTAAAGATCTTTTTAGAGATGATATTGTCCAGCAGCAAACTCTAGATTTAGCTGACGATACTAAAGATGAAGAAAAGTGGAGCCTAGGTTATCCTGACAAGATTAATGGAAGCAAATATTACATGCTGCCATTGCAGTCTGAAAATAAGATAGTAGAAGAAAAAACTAAAGTGTATGGATTGTATTCTTCTGATTATAGCATAACTAGATCAAAGAATGTTTTATTTATTAATAGTGAATCAAATGAGTCACATTGGCTTTTTGATACTGTACAACAACTTATTATAGATATTGAAAAGTTGGAATTAGAAATACAAAACAGAGAAACAATTACTAAAGCTATTTATTATATAGTTATTAATCATGACACAAATAATGATGAGATATATGACTTGTCTGATAAAAGAGTATTTGCGTTAAGTAAACCAGATGGCACAAATTATTCCGAAATATTAATCGGTTTCGATAGTATAGTTGCTGTATCTATAAATGATTCTGGAAATTTATTCTTAATCTATATAAATAATGACAAGGTTCATTCTATGTTGGTAGATTTGAGTAATTTTAATATAATCAATAAAAAGTTACTACCGAGGGTAAGTGCTTCATAACACATATGAGCCAGATCTAAGTCAATAGACATAAGTGTTCTATTTCAGTTAAGTTAATAACTAAAAGTAAATCAACTAACAAAAACGACTACTTCATCTGTCATTGTCACTGTTAAACAAATCGTTTACAGCAATTACCCCAAGGGCACTTCTTTCAGGGCGCACATATAGAGGCTCTCTTATTGTGATCTCATCACTGCCAATGTTTTTTTAATCCTTTAAAATTATTGGGGCACTAGACATTCATCGGTTAACCTTTCTCTGGCACTATTCAAGTCGGCTGGTTAATTTTTCCAGTTAGTAGC
>Ga0256845_1001654_pt1 | contig 17502 bp, 15 predicted proteins | sample RiftiametaG_FD_189101 | JGI IMG/M metagenome (GOLD analysis project Ga0256845, IMG submission 189101) | Tube worm associated microbial communities from hydrothermal vent at the East Pacific Rise, Pacific Ocean - Riftia | ecosystem: Host-associated > Annelida > Integument > Unclassified ...
GTTTTTTTACCGTTGATATGAACATAACCATCAATAATGGATAATGAATCTCCAGGAATACCAACACATCTTTTTACGTAATTGGATTTTTTATCTATAGGTTTCCGTACACCTTCAGATTTTTGAAAAAAGCGGTATACGGTATCAGCAGGCCAGCTAAACACTACAATGTCATTGCGTTTTATTTTTTGTAGCGCAGGTAATCTAAGATAGGGTAATTGTAGCTTGTTCTTCCACGAAGTTTTATAGGTTTCAGGATTAACATCAGCTAGATAGGATCTAGTTTTAAGGATAGGCAATGTATCATGAACCATAGGTGCTGCTACTGTAGTCATAGGTACTCTGGCTCCGTAATGAAACTTGCTAACGAATAAAAAATCACCAACCAATAAAGATTTTTCCAGTGAGCTAGTAGGGATTACATAAGGTTGCATAAAATAGGTGTGTACTAAAGTGGCGGCAACAATGGCAAAAACAATGGAACTTACCCATTCTCCTAATCCAGTTTTTGGATGAATACTCCTATCTTCTATATAAGTTACATCAAGAGCATAGTTTACATAATAAGTGTAAAACCCAAGGGTAAGTATAGCCAGCCAAGTATCTATAAGGCTATTTTTTCCATAACTTCTTATGGTTTCTACCCAAATTACAGGGAACATTAATAAATTGATGATAGGGATAAAGAGTAAGATCACCCACCATTTAGGTCTATTGATAATTTGCATTAGGACAATTGCATTGTAAATTGGTATAGCAGCTTCCCAAGCTTTTCTACCTGCTTTTACATATAATTTCCAAGTTCCCAAAAAATGAATAACCTGAATTACCAGAATAAAAATAATCCATTGTGTACCGTTCATATTGCAAATTTATTTTTTAGACTACGTATTCAACTTTTTGTTACTTCTTTTAACCTAGGTTTAACACGTCTTTCATTGTGAAAACTCCTGCTTTTCCAACAATCCATTCAGCAGCAGCAACGGCACCAAGGGCAAAACCTTCCCTGTTGTGCGCTGTATGTTTTATTTCTATGCTATCCACATTACTGTCATAAGAAACGGTGTGTGTGCCTGGAACATTGGCAATTCGTTTAGCTATAATAGGGATTTCATCATCATGGGCTTGCTCTAATTTCCATGTGCTATAATTAGTATTCGTGATAATGTCTTCCGCAAGAGTAATGGCTGTTCCACTTGGAGCATCCAATTTTTGGGTATGATGAATTTCTTCTATGGACACATTGTACTGTTTCAGGTTTTTCATCATTTTTGCCAAATAGGCATTCAATTCAAAAAAAACATTGACACCTAAGCTATAGTTGGATGCATATATGAATCCGCCATTTTTTTCATTGCATAGGGCAACAATCTCATCAAACTTGTTAAGCCAGCCAGTTGTACCGGATATTATAGGGACATTATGCTCCAAACATCCTTTAATATTTTCATAAGCAGCATCTGGTGTACTAAAATCTATAGCGACATCTATAATGGAAAAATCAATTTCTGTAGTATCTATATCTACCTTGGCAACAATAGAATGTCCTCTTTTTAGAGCTGTTTGCTCTATCATTTTACCCATTTTCCCATATCCAAATAAGGCTATGTTCATAAAATTAAAACTTAATGGTTAGTGCCATTCCAAAGGTTGGGCTGGCTGTAATTTCGTTATAATCTAAGTATGGCTTAAAATCTATGTTCATGCTAAGATCCTCATCCACATTAAATTGTTTTAAATGCGCATCTACATTTGCATCTACAACGTTGAGTGCATACATTATTATGGTAACCAATAAGGCCAAATCCCTATCTCTTTGAAATCTTTCCTGCCCATCTTGCAAAGCCTCGTCAGAAAAATTGGGTGTTTGTGGAGCAAAGACCTCATTGGGGTCAAAACCCGCCCTTTTTCTTTTAAAAGCTGTTCTAAACAAATTATAATTATTATTGTTATAGATATATGCATACACGCCTGTTCCCATAACAGCATATACAATGGGTACTTTCCAATAGCGTTTATTGTAGATTTGACCAAGTCCGGGCAATACGGCCGAGTAGAAAGCTGCTTTACTTGGTGCAAGTGGGTTTATTTCTTTTCGTTTAGTGAACATGGAATCTTGTACCATTATACCTTTTCCTCTAAGGTCAGTTTGTAGGGAGTCTAATTTTTGGTCATTAACTATTTCTTCTTGTGCCCAACCAAAGGCAACAAAAAGGAAAGATAAGAGAAAGAAAAACTGTCTTTTATTCACCAGTTATCAATTTTTTTAATCGCTGGAATTCTTCTTGGGAGCTAAAAGGAATCGTGATTTTTCCTTTGCCTGATTCTGATGATTTAATATCTATTTTGGCTGATAAATAAGAATTGAATTCATCTTGCGAATTTTTCACAAAGTCAGGAAGTTCAAATGCCTTTTTAATACTGCTCTTTCCAGATTGATTAGCAGATTGGTGGTATGCCTTTACTGCCGCTTCTGTCTCTCTTACGGATAAATTTTGACCTACTATTTTTTCATAGAGTGCAATCTGATCATTCTTTTTTTCAATATTGACTAAAGTTCTTCCATGACCCATGCTTAAAAAACCATCGCGTATTCCCGTTTGGATAATAGGGTCTAAACGTAATAAGCGTAAATAGTTGGTAATTGTAGAACGTTTTTTTCCAACACGGTCACTCAATTTTTCTTGGGTCAGATTAATTTCATCAATCAATCTTTGATATGATAAAGCGATTTCTATTGGGTCTAAATCCTGACGTTGAATATTCTCGACCAAAGCCATTTCTAATGACTCTTGGTCATTGGCAATACGTATGTATGCCGGGATGGTTTCCAGACCAATCAATTTAGAGGCACGGTACCTTCTTTCCCCAGAGACTAATTGATATTTATTAAATTCTAGTTTACGAACTGTTATTGGCTGAATGATTCCTAATTCCTTGATAGAACTAGCCAATTCTTTTAAGGCTTCATCATTGAAATTGGAACGTGGCTGAAAAGGGTTTACTGCAATGGCTTCCATATCCAGCTCAATAATATTGCCAACTACTTTATCTGCATTTTTATCTGCTACTGACTTAATATCATTATCTGGATCTTTAAGTAATGCAGAGAGCCCTCTTCCCAGTGCTTGTTTTCTTGTTGCCTTCGCCATTATGCTTTCACCTTATTTTTCTTTACCAATTCGTTGGCCAAATTTAAATAATTGGCCGCACCTTTACTACTGGCATCATATTTTATGATGCTTTCTCCATAACTTGGAGCTTCACTCAATCTAACATTTCTTTGGATAATGGTATCAAAAACCATGTCCTCAAAGTGTTTTTGCACCTCTTCCACCACTTGGTTGGAAAGCCGCAATCTAGAATCGTACATGGTCAACAAAAGACCTTCAATATCTAAATCTGCATTGTGTATTTTTTGTATGCTCTTCACAGTATTCAATAATTTCCCAAGACCTTCTAAAGCAAAGTACTCACATTGAATCGGGATAATGATAGAGTCTGCAGCAGTAAGTGCATTTAAGGTCAGTAACCCCAAAGAGGGCGCACAATCAATAAGAATGTAGTCATACTGTTCTCTAAGGTGACCAATTGCCTTTTTTAGCATGTATTCCCTATCCTGTTTGTCCACTAGTTCTATTTCAATGGCCACAAGGTCTATATGTGATGGGATAAGGTCTACATTGGGGGAAGTAGTGGTAATAATGGTTTCTTCTGCTTTCTTGGTATGTTCTAGTACTTGATATGTGCCTATTTCAACTCCATCCACATCTATACCTAGTCCTGATGTTGCATTGGCTTGGGGGTCAGCATCAATCAGTAAGATTTTTTTTTCTAGTACGCCAAGCGAGGCAGCTAGATTTACAGAGGTAGTGGTTTTACCAACTCCGCCTTTTTGATTTGCAATAGCAATAATTTTGCCCATTAGTAAAGTAAGTTAGGGGCTAAAAATACGATTATTTATGGTGTTAAAAAATGTATTTTGTTAACAGAAAGTGAATAACTGCGAGTTCTCACGTTAAAGAGAGTTAAAGTTAAAGGTATTAGGGATTTGGCTAGGACTAATCTAATAGGATGTTTAAAATTTGAATGGCAGTATCACTGATTTTTGTTCCTGGCCCATAAATAGCAATTGCACCGGTATTAAAAAGAAAATCATAATCCTGTTTGGGAATTACACCGCCCACAATGACCATAATGTCTTCCCTATTGTATTTTTTTAATTCGTTCAACACTTCAGGAACTAAAGTTTTATGCCCGCCAGCAAGGGAGGAAATGCCAAGAATATGAACATCATTTTCCACAGCTTGTTTGGCAACTTCTGCAGGAGTTTGAAAAAGAGGGGTGATGTCCACATCAAAACCCAGATCGGCATAACTGCTTGCCACAACTTTTGCACCTCTGTCATGGCCGTCCTGACCCATTTTGGAAACCATTATTCGTGGTCTACGGCCTTCTTTATCAGCAAATTCATTTGCTAATTCTTGTGCTTTTTTAAAGCTAACATCGTCTTTTATTTCTTTTGAATACACTCCTGTAACCGATTGTGTTTTTGCACTATATCTTCCATAAGCAGTTTCCAATGCATCACTGATTTCTCCAAGAGTAGCCTTGTACTTTGCTGCTTCTATTGCTAAAGCTAACAAATTATCTTCACCCTGACGAAGGTCAGGGTCTAATTGCTTTATTTCTTGATCTTTATGATTGGCCTTTATTTTGCGCTCGGCTACTTCAGTTATTTTCCGCAATGCTTTTTCAACAGCATTGGTATTTCTCTTCACCTTTATGTTGTTAAGCCTTTCTATCTGTAGTTTCCGTACTTCTTGATTGTTTACTTCCAGTATTTGTAAGGTGTCTTCCTCAGCAAGCTCATATTTGTTGACGCCTACAATAATATCTTGTGCACTATCTATACGTGCCTGTTTTTTTGCCGCGGCCTCTTCTATTCGCATTTTTGGGATTCCTGCTTCAATAGCTTTTGTCATTCCACCCAAACTTTCAATTTCTTCAATCAATTCCCAAGCTTCTTCGGCAATTTTATGGGTAAGACCCTCCACATAGTGACTACCGGCCCATGGATCTACTGTTTTAGTGACTTTTGTTTCTTCTTGAAGATAAATCTGCGTATTCCTTGCTATTCTGGCCGAAAAATCTGTGGGCAGTGCAATGGCCTCATCCAAGGCATTGGTGTGCAGACTTTGTGTACCTCCTAAAACGGCGGACATAGCTTCAATAGTTGTTCTGGCCACATTGTTAAAGGGGCCTTGTTCGGTAAGGCTCCAGCCACTGGTCTGGCAATGTGTTCTGAGCATTAACGATTTTTCATTTTTAGGATTGAATTTCCCTACCAATTTTGCCCATAACATTCTCCCTGCCCTCATTTTGGCAATTTCAGTAAAGTGGTTCATGCCAATGCCCCAAAAGAAAGACAATCTGGGAGCAAAATCATCAATTTTAAGTCCAGCTTTAAGTCCAGTTTTAATATATTCGATTCCATTTGCCAAGGTATAGGCAAGTTCTAAAGCTGCTGGAGCTCCTGCTTCATGCATGTGGTACCCAGAAATACTGATGCTATTGAATTTGGGCATATGCTTACTCGTATATTCAAATATATCAGCAACAAGTTGCATGGAGGGTGCAGGAGGGTAGATATAAGTGTTTCGCACCATAAACTCCTTTAAAATATCATTTTGAATGGTGCCAATCAATTGTTCAGGTGAGATTCCTTGTTCTTCTGCGGCAACAATATAAAAGGCCATGATGGGTAATACCGCTCCGTTCATGGTCATAGAAACGGACATTTTATCTAACGGAATGCCATCAAATAAAATTTTCATGTCTTCAACAGAATCAATGGCTACTCCCGCTTTGCCCACATCGCCCACAACGCGTTCATGGTCACTGTCATAACCACGATGCGTTGGAAGGTCAAAAGCAATTGATAACCCTTTTTGACCAGCTTCTAAATTTCTTCTGTAAAAGGCATTGCTTTCTTCGGCTGTAGAAAAGCCTGCATATTGACGTATGGTCCATGGCCTACGAACATACATGGTGGAGTAGGGGCCACGGAGAAAAGGAGGGATGCCTGCGGCGAAGTTAGAAGTCTCGATAAAGCTTGTCTTGAGCGAAGTCGAAAGGCTCGACTTGGCATCAGATATCTGACATCTGACATCTGATTTTAAACTGATATGTTGCAGGTTTTTTCTACTCATCCTTCAACCTTTTTTGTTCCAATACTTCTGCCAATCGTTTTTCAATAATAGGCTCCAACAACGTTTTTATGGGATTCGTTTTTACAAAAGGGTAGAGTTCCAAATCATCCTTCATTTTGTTGTCCTTATTTTGGTATGCATTGGTACCCACCAAAACCTCTTCTGTGGCATTGAATTTTTCTTGCTGTTTTTGAGCACTTTCCTTTATTTTCTGTTGAATGGTATGGTTTTTCAATTGTTTTAGAAATCCACCACCAACCTCTATGTTTTTAAACAGTTTCAATGCTTTTTCCGCCAATTGTTGGGTCAGTGTTTCAATATAATACGCACCATCTGCAACATTGCCCACGTCATTAAAATAACTTTCCTTTTTAAGAATCAGTAATTGATTTCTGGCAATGCGTTCCCCAAATTCATTGTCTTTGTGGTAGATGGCATCATACGGCATATTGCAAACGGTGTCCGCACCCCCTAAAATGGCGGACATACATTCCGTTGTGGTCCGTAGCATGTTTACATTGTAATCATACACTGTTTTGTTTCTTTTGGTGGGTACGGCCAAAATATGGCAGTCGGTTTTAATCCCATATTCAGATGCTAAACTGCTCCATAACAATCGTAATGCTTTTAGTTTGGCAATTTCAAAAAAGTAGTTGCTGCCGACTGAGACTTTGAAAGTGACTCTCTCGACTGCGCTCGGACTGACATTATGGAAATGGTTTAAATATTCATTGGCATGCGCCATGGCATAGGCCAACTGTTGTACCATGTTTGCCCCTGCGTTTTGATAGAGGGAAACATCAACGCTAAGGGTATTATTACACTTTAGATCAACTATTTCTTTCAAAAAAGCATGGTCTTTTTTTAGGTTGAAATGCCAATTACCATTTCTTGCCAAATGCCCAATAATATCAATATTTAAGAAAATATTTTCTCTATCATTTTTTGTGAGATCAATCAGGGATTTTACATAATTGGGAGATAAAAACTGAAAATCAAAATAAAGAGGGATACGTGCTACATCTATATTCTGTAACAGATTCTGTATGGGAATATCTTTGAAAGGAATGGTGAAAACCAAGCTTTCTGCCCCACGCGCAATAGCATCCAAAGCCTTTTTATTGGCCATTTTTGCATTGCCTGCATAAATGGATTGACCAATGTTCCAGTTGTTGTTTGATGGTGGTAAAATGGATTCACCTTTTAAGTCATCTGCATGGTAAAAGGGCTTTACTTTAATGCCTTCAGGAGATTCCCAAACTAAAGTGTCATTATAATCGGCTCCTTGGAGGTCAAACTGAATTTTTTGTTTCCACTCTTTGGCGGAAACTTCTGGAAATTCATCAAACAACCCATCATTACTCATCTTTTTTAGTTTTCAAACTGTCCTCATATTCAATCAAATAGATTTCCTCGTTCTTTTTCTTGAGGTAGTACTGCTCCCGAGCGAATTTCTCTAGCTCCTTGGTGTCAGATAAGGTCTCCATTATTTTCTTGTCCTTTTTAATCTCTTCATTTAGAAACTCTTGCTGTTTTTCCAGCTTTTTAATTTCTTTTTTTAATTCTAAATGAATGAGTAGTGAATTGGTGTCAAAAAAGGCCATCCAGACCACAAACACCGTCAATACCAAAATATAAATATTGGTTACGATTCCGAACCACTTTTTCTTTTTTAGTTTTTTAAGACCCATTTGACGATGCTAATTTTTCATTAATAATGGTGCGTACTATATCTACGGCCACGGTATTGTATTTGTTGTTGGGGATTATGATGTCAGCAAATTCTTTAGTGGGCTCTATAAACTGGTTGTGCATGGGTTTTACATCTGTTTGGTACCTGTGTAACACTTTCTCTAGGTCATGGCCCCTTTCTTTCATATCTCTTTGCAATCTGCGTATCAATCGTTCATCAGAATCTGCATGTACATAAATTTTAATATCAAAGAGATCTCTTAGTTTGGGATTGCTGAGCACCAATATTCCTTCAACGATGATAACTTTTCTTGGTTCTATACGGACGGTTTCATCCATACGGGTTTCTTCCACAAATGAATAAACGGGTATGTCAACGGGCAATCCTTTTTTTAGCTGGCTTATATGGTTGATGAGTAAATCAAAATCAATAGAGTTAGGATGATCAAAGTTTACCTGGCCACGTTCTTCTTTGGTCATGTAAGACAAATCTTTGTAGTAGGAATCTTGTGAAACAACCCCAACTTCTTCATCTGGCAGTTCATTAATAATCTGATTTACCACTGTGGTTTTTCCACAACCTGTACCGCCCGCAATCCCAATAATTAACATTCTGCTCTATTTTTGTTCAAAAATAAAGATTTGAGTTGAGAATAGCTATCGGAAGTTTTTGTGTTTAGTTATGTACTGGTTTATTATTGTTGAGTGCTACGAAGTTGTAAACTTCACAGAGCGGTCTTACTGTAAAAAGGTACTGTCTCTATGTTAGCATTCTCTTTTACAGACTATAACCTAATTCACCCTTTTTTACCAACCATACAGAACCATTTTATAATGATACTTTTTTTTGAACTAAAGGCACATGATTGCCCATAACCCACATGTTTGTAATCTATATTTATGGATATAAATAACCTTATAACTAATATGATTATGAAAACAGTATTAAAATTATCCTTGTTTGGATTAATGATTTCTGCCCTTTTATTAACATTCTGCTCTACAGAAGACGGGACAGATGGAGCAGTTGGTCCAGCAGGCGAACAAGGGATTTCTGGCATTGATGGTGCGGATGGCAATGCCAATGTTATGTCCAGTGATTGGTATACCCCTGCCAGTTATACACTTTCATCGGGATTAGGAAGTATAAATTTATTAGAGCATAATCAAGCTGCGTCAGAAATCACTCAAGAAATTTTGGATAACGGTATTATTTTAGTCTATGGTAAGCTATCTGGATATACTTCCACTGTGTGGTCCACGAATACCGTGGCCTTAATGCCTATTGTCTTGACTTATGGATCCCCGTCGACATAGATACATGGACGACTATTTTATCTGTGGGAAATATTACAATCAGGTTTATAAACAATAACAATAAGTACTCATCTTTGGCCACAAACCACTCATTTAAGTATGTAGTAGTTCCTGAATCTGTTTCAGCTAAAAGCTCTGGAAAAGATTTTAAAAAAATGACCTATGAAGAGGTCATGGACCAATTTGGATGGGACTTTAGATAGTTGTTTGAACCAGTTTTACAGTTGTCGCCAGTTTGCAACTGGTGGCAATAAAATATCTATGAATATTTTATGCAGGAAAAAATACCACCCCACTAGATGAATCCCTTCTAGCTCCAGTAACAGAATTTAATACATTGGTTTCGTTCTCTATCCGTAAAACCCCCATTAAAGCAAAAACCAACGCTTCTTTAAATTCTATAAGGGTAGGAGAGGGAACAACTACTTGTATGTCACTGCCCACTTTTTCTTGGAGGGTTTTAATCATAAAACTATTTAGTGCCCCACCACCAGTAACCCAAAGGGTGCTTTTTTTAACAGTGTTTTCTTTTACTTGTATGGCAACTTGTTCGCAAAGATGATGAATACATGTGTGCAACAGGTTTTCTATGCTATCTTCTGTGCCGTCCACAATAGGCACTACTTTTTCCACAAACCACTCATAACCTGTAGATTTAGGAAAGGGTAATTTATAATAGTCCAATGCATTTAGTTCTTGTAACAAATTGGTATTAATGCTACCTGTTTTTGCCATTGCCCCATTTTTGTCATAGGCCAAATCTATCTTTTGGGTAATATGGTTGAGCACCATATTGGCAAGACCTATATCATAGGCCACCCGTTTCCCGTTATGCTCAAAAGATACATTGCTAATGCCCCCCAGATTCAAACAAAAATCATAATCCCCAAAGAAAAGTTGGTCGCCAATAGGCACCAATGGCGCACCTTGTCCGCCCAATGCCACATCATTGGTTCTAAAATCACAAATTGTTTTGTGACCACTTGCATTGGCCAAATGTTGTCCTGCACCAATTTGGTAGGTCAATCCCTTTTCCGGTCTGTGGTGTACAGTATGTCCGTGGCTGGCAATAAAATCGACCTTTAGATTATTTGTGTTAATAAATTCTTTGGTCTGCTTTCCCAACCATGTGCCGTACCAATTGTTGTAAACCAGCAACTCTTCTGCATTTAGCGTAATAGCATTTTTTAATTTGGAGCTCATTTCTGGGGAGTAGGAAATGCTATGGGTTTTCTCAATGGAAAAACCCCATTTGCCCTTGTTTTCCCAGATATGGCAATAAGCAAGATCCAGTCCATCTAAAGAAGTGCCAGACATTAACCCAATAACCTTGTGTATTTTCATATTATGAATGTATTGTAACCGGTAGCTTTCCTTTCGCTTTTATTTTTTCCAAGAAATGGTTGGCTGCATTCTCCTGAAAGACCTCAAAATCTTGGTAGGCTATCACCACTGCTTTGGCTTTCTCAAAATTAATGATATTTAGCACATAGGGATTGCCAAAAAGATAGAGCACCACATTTTTAGTGTCCAATAATCTTTTCAACGTTTCTAGGTCAGCATCAAGGATTTCAAAATTGTCTTTAGGTTTTATTTTTGGTGGAAATAAGGCGACAAGGACATTCTCGGAGTTTTCGGTTTTATCAGGAATCAATTTAAAAAACTCATTTTCAATTTCTTTTCCCAAAACAACTTTTGAGAAACCTTCTTTTCTAAAATTATTGATTACATCATCATTTCCACTATACAGTGTAAGGCTTTCTTGTGCTATTTTTTTATTAAGATTTTCGGGGGTAGTTAATTCTTGCTTATCAGAAAAACTGTTCTCTAATCCCTTTTTTTTGAGTTCCCATACACGTTCAAAACTTTTTTCAATTTGGGTTTCGGTTGCGTTTTTTATAATGGTATGGATACCTTCAGCTACATTCTCTGTAAAACAAAGGATATCGTTCCCAGCATCAAAGGCAGTCCATTCTAAATCACCTTTTACAGGAAACATTTTGGATACGCTGTGCATGTTCAAGGCATCGGTGATGACAATGCCATCAAAACCGAGTTCTTTTCTCAACACGCCATCAATAATTGCCTTGGAAATGGTTGCAGGCACTTTTTTGCCATGGCTCAATGCGGGAACGGACAAATGCCCTACCATAACGGCATCCACATTATTATCTTTAATAAGCGCTGCAAAGGGGTACAACTCGTTCTCCAGTAATTCTTCTTTGGATTTTTCTATCAAAGGAAGTCCAAGATGTGAATCGGTTGCTGTATCACCATGCCCGGGAAAATGTTTAATGGAGGTCAATACACCTTCACTCTTTGTCCCGTTGATAAAAGCTGTGGCTTTTTCCAGTACTTTATCTCTATCTGCCCCAAAGGATCGATACCCAATAACAGGGTTGTTAGGATTGTTATTGATGTCCACAACTGGGGAGAGGTTCCAATGAATGCCAGCTAGTTTACAGTCTTGTGCAATGCTTTTACCTACTTCAAGAATTAAATCGGTATTATTGTTGATTGCCCCCAAAGTGATGGCGTACGGATATTGAGGTGTGTTTTCTATGCGCATCGCCAACCCCCATTCGGCATCTATACTAATCAATAAGGGATGTTTTGAAGCTTTTTGATAGCGAGCGATAAGTCTTTTTAGCGTATCAAAACTTTGTTCGTTGTACACTATGGCTTTTGCACCTTCAAAATTTGTTGCGGCACTGGCCCTACTGTGAAAAAAGCAAAGTCCACCAATATGGTGTTCTTTGATGAGGTTTTCTATAAATTGAATTTCTTCCTCAGTATCGTTTATAAAAGCTGCGGGCATAAAAAACTGACCTACTTTTTCTTTTTTGCTTAGCGTTTGTGTAGCTTCAGCATATTGTAGCAATTTATTCATTTTCAGTTTTGGATTTTTTACCATAATCCGCAGGATATGTAATGTATTTTAAAAGAAAAATTGCTGGTAACGCAGCGATGACCACCCATACAAAAAAGCCTGAATACCCTAACCATTCTTGTATGTATCCGCTTATCATTCCAGGGAGCATCATTCCCAGTGCCATAAAGCCCGTTGCGATGGCGTAATGGGAGGTTTTTGATTTTCCTTCGGCAATATAGATGAGGTACATTAAAAAGGACGCAAAGCCAAAACCATATCCAAATTTTTCAAATATAACGGTTGCGGTAACTGCAACAATACTAGTTGTTTTTGTAAAGGCCAATATGGCATAGAGTATGTTGGGGATGTTAAGGGAAAGTATCATGGGAAACATCCATTTTTTTAATCCGTCCCTAGAAATTAGAATTCCACCTAAAATACCACCAATGGACAGCATAATAACACCTACTGTCCCAAAAATGGTTCCCATTTTTTCTGTGGAATACCCCAATCCACCTTTTGCAGTTTCATCCAACATAAAGGGAGCCGCCATTTTCACCAATTGTGATTCTCCCAAGCGGTAACATAGAATAAATGCCAAAGCAATGCCTATTCCTGGTTTATTGAAAAAGGAAACAAATACGTCTCCATAGTTTTTTGGTTTGTCTTTAGGTATTTCTTCTGAAGACTCAAATTTTGGGGTGACAAAAAAGTTTGAAACCGTAAGAAGCAACATTAAAAATGCAGTACACACCATGGTAAGTGACCATGCCTTGGTATTGTCGCCATATTTGTTTTCAAGAAAGCCAGCGATGATAACAATAAGACCTTCTCCCGTGACCATGGCCAAGCGATAAAAGGTGCTTCGCATGCCCACAAAAAACGATTGTTTTTTCTCTGTGAGCCCAAGCATATAATATCCGTCTGATGCAATATCATTGGTGGCTGATGCAAAAGCTGCCATCCAAAAACATGCTAAAGAGGTAATGAAGAATGTATTGGTGGGCAAGGATAGACCAACGCCCAATAGCGCAATGGCAATGAGCAATTGCATTCCCAAAAACCAATTTCTTTTAGTGCTCTTTAAATCTACAAACGGGCTCCATAAGGGTTTTAAAACCCATGGTAAATAGAGCCAACTGGTATAAAGACCAATTTCTGCGTTATTGATACCCAGTCTTTTGTACATGATAACAGAGACAGTCACTATTAATACATAGGGCATACCTTGGGTAAAGTACAGCACGGGAACCCAGCCCCAGGCCCATTTATCTTTTTTTATCATTTAGGAAGTTTTGTTGCATATAAAAGGCATATTTTCTTTAAAAATATGCCTTTTAAACTATTCTTGAATACGATTACTAGAATTTATACCGAACAAAACCTTCCATAGCCTCGTATTCTGCCAATCCTAATGCGTTGTATTTTCTAGCTGTTGAAGTGTTACGTTGTTCGGCACGTTGCCAAAATTCCCGTTCATCATTCCCAGGGAACATAGCGGCATCTTTTTGCGATTGGTGTTTAAAAATTGCGTTCCTTTTTCTTGCCATGTCCTTTGGACCAATGGGAATGGTCATTTCCATATCATAAATCTCCCATTCTTGCCATGCGCCACGGTACAGCCATACATAACAATCATCTAACCATTTAGCGCCTTCTTTTACCAGTTTTTCTAATGCTTTGTAGATAACGTCAAGGCAAACCCTATGTGTGCCATGTGGGTCAGAAAGGTCACCCGCTGCAAAAATTTGATTTGGCTTTATTTTGTTTAAAAGGTCGTATGTAATTTGAATATCTTCATCAGAATACGGTTTTTTCTTTACAGTTCCTGTTTCGTAGAAAGGTAGGTTTTGGAAGTGTGCATTTTCTTCAGCTACACCACAATATCTACAAGCGGCCAAAGCTTCCCCTTTACGAATTAAGCCCTTATATTGTTGAATTTCTGGGCTATCTACTTGTCCAGGGTTTTTATTTTTTAAGAACTCTCGTACTTTCTTGACCTGCTCTTGTATTGCTGTATTGTCTTTTTGTGCCTCTTTAGCAAAATCCATAAACCGAATCACTTCATCATCAAATACGGCAATGTTTCCTGAGGTTTGGTATGCTACATGCACATCATGTCCTTGGTCTACCAATCGTAAGAGTGTTCCTCCCATGGAAATAACATCATCATCTGGGTGAGGACTAAAAATAAGGGATGTTTTAGGGAAAGGATATGCTCTCTCAGGTCTGTTGCTGTCATCGGCATTGAGTTTGCCTCCAGGCCAACCAGTAATGGTTCGTTGTAATTGATTAAAAACTTTAAGGTTGATGTGCTCCGCGGAACCGATTTCAGCAATTAAATTCCCCATACCATATTCGTTATAATCTTCATTGGTAAGTTTTAAAATTGCTTTGTCCAGCTTTTCTGAAAGCCAAATAGTTGCTTTTTTAATCAACTTGTCCGTCCATTGGCATTCACTTACCAACCATGGTGTACTAACCCTTGTTAGTGCAGAGGATGCGGCTTGATCCAATATAAAATCACAATTTTTGTGGTGTTGTAAGAAAGTGGCTGGTACAGATTCGTTTACTTTACCTTCAACAGCTTGTCTAATAATTCCTGCTTTGCCTTCTCCCCATGCCATTAAGATAACCCGTCTTGCCTCCATAATAGTGCCAATTCCCATGGTTATGGCTTTTGTGGGTACATTTCCCTCCCCGAAGAAATCGCTGGCAGCATCTAATCTGGTTACTCGGTCTAAGCGTATTAGCCTAGTTTTACTGGTAATGGATGACCCAGGCTCGTTAAAGCCAACATGGCCAGTCCTCCCTATTCCAAGTATTTGAATATCTATGCCTCCAGATTCTTTTATTTTATTTTCATAATCAAAACAATATTTTCTAACATTTTCTTTGCTAATGGTTCCATTGGGGACATGTATGTTTTTCTTGTCAATATCTATATGGTCAAAAAGATGTTCATTCATAAAGCGTACATAACTGTGTATGGAATCAGGCTCCATAGGGTAGTACTCATCTAAATTGAATGTAATGACGTTTTTAAAACTTAGACCATCTTCTTTATGGAATTTCACCAAATAATCATAGACTTTGGTTGGGGTAGATCCAGTTGCCATGCCTATGACTACATTTCTATTCTCTTTTTGTCTGGTTTTAATAAGTTTTACAATTTCTTGAGCAACATAAAGTGATGCTTCTTCAGAGCTGTCATATGTCTCTGTAGTTATTTTTTCAAATTTATGAGATTCATCATATTCTCTTGCTAGTGGTAAGTCATTGGTTTCATTAATAATTGATGTAGACATAGTTGTTATTTTATTTTGATAGCCGCAAAAGTATGCAAAAAATATTGTTAATGCTGTTTTTTGCTGTTTTTAATGCGATATTTTACAATAATTTAATATTGTTGACATTAAAGAAGCATAAAACTGCAAAGTAGATTATTTTGTTATCTTTGTTTTTTATTCCCACATTGTGGGTTTAATACCCTCCCAAGTACTGGGGACTATGTCGAAATATGAATAAACATTCTTACTTAATGCCTAGTGGGCTTGCCCCGAGGTAGTTTACTAAAAATCATCTATGCTCAAAGAAGAAAGGCATAAAACTATTTTAAATGAAGTAGCACTCCACAATAGGGTGCTTTTAACAGATATAGCAGAAGCTTTGGATGTCTCAATAGATACAATACGGAGAGATGTAAAGGAGTTGGATGCTGAAAATAGACTTACAAAAGTACATGGTGGCGCCATATCACTTGGTTTTATAAATAATAGTGCAAGAAACAGCAATATTTATAAAATTGAAGATAAAACAGCAATAGCAAAAAAAGCTATTAAGTTACTGAAAGACAATAATGTCATTCTTATTGATGGCGGTACAACATGTGTAGAGCTGGCAACACAATTACCAGAACAGCTTTCCCTTACTTGTTTTACGTTAAGTTTACCTGTAGCTTTGGAGCTATTGAAGAAGCCTAATGTTGAGGTTATTTTTATAGGTGGTCAATTATCCAAAGATGCACAGATTAGTATTGGTGCCGATGCTGTACACACACTGTCCAATATAAAAGTTGACTATGGCTTTATTGGTACTGGCTATGTGGATCCTGTTTTTGGGTTGACAGAGTTTGATTATGACATAGTACAGGTGAAAAAAGCAGTGATTAATGCCTCCAAGAAAACGATACTTTTGTCCATATCAGAAAAATTGAATTCTCAACATAGATATAAAACCTGTGATATTGGGACTATAGATACTATAATTACTGAGTTAGATGCCAATAATCTTCTCTTAAAACCTTTTAAAAACCAAAATATTCAACTTTTATAATACTCCATGCCCAACAACTATAGAAAAATTACCGAGGAAGCGTCCAATCATGATGATTTAGAAAAAATGGATACTGTTTCCATTCTCCAAAATATGAACAAAGAAGATGAAAAAGTGGCAAAAGCTGTTGCTTTAACCATTCCGAAGATTACCAAACTGGTTGATGGGTTAGTGGAAAGATTTAATGAAGGAGGTCGTCTTTTTTATATAGGAGCTGGTACTAGTGGGAGATTGGGAATTTTAGATGCTTCTGAGATTCCACCAACATTTGGTATGTCATTTGACAAGGTGATAGGACTAATTGCGGGAGGTGATTCAGCTATTAGAAAAGCTGTGGAATTTGCTGAAGATGATAAAGAACAAGCTTGGAAAGACCTTATGGTTCATAATATAACAGAAAATGATACTGTGATAGGAATTGCGGCATCGGGAACTACTCCTTATGTGATTGGTGGTGTAAAAGAAGCTCGTGCCAATGGATTGTTGACGGCTTGTATCACAAACAACCCTGATTCCCCTTTGACTGAAGCTGTTGAAATTCCTATTGCGGTCAATGTAGGTCCAGAATTTGTTACGGGTAGCACCAGAATGAAAAGTGGGACTTCCCAAAAACTGGTGCTGAACATGATTTCTACAGCCCTAATGATTAAAATTGGGCGGGTAAAAGGGAATAAAATGGTCAATATGCAATTGACCAATGTTAAACTTGTAGATAGGGGAACTCGTTATTTAATTGAGGAATTGCAATTAAGTTATGAAGATGCGGAAACTGCCCTAAAAAAATATGGCTCCGTAAAGAGAGCCATAGATGCTTTAAAGTAATGAGTGAAATTATTTTGTAATTCCAGCTACCTCTTCTACTGTAACTATTTTATCATTTTTATTTCCCCAAGAGTTGGTGATGTAGTTCATAACATCTGCAATTTCCTCGTCATCCAATCCCAAAGCCATCATGGTGTTGCTATAGGTAACACCATTGACTACCATATCACCACTTCTGCCATATTTAACGCCAAAAATACTTTCCTTTCTGTTGTTCATTAGGTAATCGGATTTTGCTAATGGAGGAAAAAC
>Ga0256845_1001655_pt1 | contig 17496 bp, 11 predicted proteins | sample RiftiametaG_FD_189101 | JGI IMG/M metagenome (GOLD analysis project Ga0256845, IMG submission 189101) | Tube worm associated microbial communities from hydrothermal vent at the East Pacific Rise, Pacific Ocean - Riftia | ecosystem: Host-associated > Annelida > Integument > Unclassified ...
AAAGGATATATTCACATATATACAGGATCGGGAAAAGGAAAGACGACTGCTGCCTTAGGCTTAGCCATGAGAGCTGCAGGTCATGGCATGAAAACGTATATAGGTCAATTTATGAAGGGCAGCCACTATGGCGAACTCGATTTTTTAAAAAATATTAGAGAAATTGATGTTGAGCAGTTTGGCAGTGAAAAATGTATAACTAGGCAGGATGTTGATGAAAAGCATAAACAGCTTGCGCAACAAGGGCTCAATAGAATAAAAGAAATTTTATCAGACAAAAAATATCAAATTGTGATTTTAGATGAAATTTGCGTAACAATATGGTTTGGTCTTGTCGCAGAGCAGGAAGTCCTAGAAATAATAGATGCAAAACCCTTAGGGGTTGAAATGGTATTAACAGGTAGAAATGCCTCAGCAACATTGATCGAACGCGCTGATCTAGTTACAGAAATGCAGGAAATTATGCATTACTATTCAAAAGGTATTCAGGCAAGAGATGGAATTGAAAGATAAAAAGGGGGATAGCTATAAATAACCTCCCCCTTGTATAATTGACTTATTCCATATTATATATTGATATCGCTTACGTATTAATGATCAGGCTTTTGTTACATTTTTTGCTGAAAGGCCTTTATCATTTTCTTCCACTTCGAAATTGACTTTTTCTCCCTCTTCAAGTGTTTTAAAACCAGGTGATTCAATTGCAGAGTAATGTACAAAGACATCTTCTCCTTCTTCCTGCTCGATAAACCCAAAACCTTTTTTTGCGTTAAACCATTTTACAGTTCCTTGTACCGCCACAACTCCTCCTTCATTACTATTAAAAATGAAATAAAAACCCTGTAAAACACTTTTATACAGAGTATAAGCTAGTTAATTAATAGCCTATAAATCCTTATATTAAGGATTTTCTAAAATTGCAAGAAAAAAATGGGGTTATATAAAAATATAACCCCATTAAAATTCTACAAAGTTAAAAAAATAACTCTATTTTTTGTAAACTTTATCAATATTAGTATTTTCTTCCGCTATATTCTGCATATGTCATAGCAACAAGTCTGTAAACAAAGTGCGCCATTTTTGAAAACGGTAGAAATAAAAATAAATTAAAGATTGCAATAAGGTGTATATAGTAACAAAAATAAGCACCTGGTGCAGAGCCTGCAAGTCTTGCAAGCTCAGCACAAAGTCCTGATACAGCTAAAGTAAATATTAACCAGAGGATATACCAGTCTTTGTAAAACGTTGGTTGTGTATCTTTTTTTGCAAGTCTGTTTTTAATCATCAGGCTTACTCCGATTATTAAAGCAACAGCACTGATGTTTGCAAGCCATTTTACAGGATTTAGCTGTGAATATGGTCCAGGACTGTTAATAATATAAAGGGCAATAAAGAAAATTGATGTTACAACAAACAGACCGATAAAGGAAAATAGAACCATCATGTGAGGAGTGGCTCTATCTTTATTTGCTTCACATTCGTTAAATTTATTATGTTTAAGTACAGGTACTAAAACTTTAACTAATGCTGAAAGAAAACCTGCAGGCTCTATTTTTTTAATTTGTGTTTTCCCCTCAAGCATTGCATTCTCATGCATGTTTGCAATGAAGTCTTTTAGCCCGAGTGCAAATACTATAGTAACAAATATAGCAGTGGGTACAAAGGTTAAATCAACAAACCAGGTTGAGAAAAAATTAGCATGAGCAATGACATTTGCTTCATGGGCATGGGCCCAATGGAAACGACCACCAAGTATATCTCCAAAAACAGAATGGAAAATATGACTCATTGTTTCACCGCCATTCATGGTTATGATTGCCAGAATCGCAAACCATACAGCAGGTATACCAATGAGAAAAGGCAGTGCTTTAGGGTTGTTTACAGCGTTTGCAAGAAACTTTGGTCTTGCGTATTCAGTTATTGCAGCAGCTCGTACAGCAGAAAGAACATCACCTGGTTTTGCATCTCTCGGGCAAAGATCAGAACAATCTCCACACTCATGGCAAAGCCAGATATCACCGCTTGTAATCAGTTTATCTTTAAGTCCCCAGGAAGCAGCTATCATTTCTTTTCTTGGAAACGGACTGTCTTCCGGCGCTATGGGGCACGCAATAGTACAAGTTGCACATTGAAAACATTTATTTAGAGATTCTCCACCCAGTTCTCTTACCTGCTTTATAAAGTCAAGATCAGGTTGGGCAAGATATTGTTCAGCCATATTATGATACCTCCTATATCTTTTAATATATAGTTAAATTTAGAAGCCTTTAAACGGATTTGGACCCATTTCTTCAATTTCTTCAGCAAAGCTGTTTAGAATTTCAGGCAGCTTATCATATTCATCAATGGCTATCTCTTCATATTTAACACGCTCTGTTTCCAAAGCAAGACTTGAAAGGGCGTCACTGATTTTTGAAACTCTTACTTCTGCAAGTTCGCTTCCTTTGACAAAATGGCATTGGTAATTATCCCCTTTTTTACAACCTATGAGGATAGCACCGTCCATACCTGCTGCAAGAGCATCTTTTATCCATATGGAGTTAACTGAACCAAGACATCTTACAGGAATGAATCTGTATATGGGTGAATAATCAATTTTGTTCATACCTGCCATATCAAGAGCAGGATAGGCATCATTTTCACATATAAGAGCTAATATCCTTAGAGGTGGCTCATCATAGTCATCTTCTGATGGTATCTCAAGTCCTTTGATTTGTGCGCCAATGGATTCAATACTATAATCTGCAAAGCTTATGATTCTTTCAGGACATGCCCCCATACAGGTTCCACATCTACGGCATCTTGTAGGATTAACCATTGGTGTGCCTTTTTCATCATCATCCAATGCGCCAAAAGGACATTCCACAGTACATCTCTTGCATTGTGTACATCTCTGGAAAAAGAAATCAGGGAATGTCATATCTCCGGATCTTGGATGAACAGCAACACCCTTATTAGCAGATTCAATACATTGAATAGCTTTAAGAGCAGCACCTGTAGCATCTTCTATTGATTCTTCAACAGTCATGCTCCTTCTGATGGCACCAGCTGCATAAATACCGGTTCTTTGAGTTTCATAGGGAAAACAGATATAATTAGAATCAGCATATTGAGCAAAGATATCGTTATCACGGAAGCCCGGTCCCTGTCTGTATGCCAGATTGACAACAGGATCATCTGCGGTTACAGGTGTCATACCTGCTGCAATAACTACCATATCAGCCTGAAGGCTTAAGTTGTCGCCAAGCAGTGTTTTTGTTGCCTTAACAACAAGCCCGCCGTTTCCTTCACTTACCTGTGTAACAGAACCCTTTGTAAGGAAAATCCCATCGTTTTGCTGCAGGCTTTTGTAATAATATTCCTGAAGTCCAGGAGTTCTCATGTGTTGATAAACAACATATGCTTTACCATCTTCATAATCATCTCTTACGTATTGTGCCTGTTTTAAAGCAACCTGGCTTGTAACAGAGCCACAATATTCAAAATCAGAATCATCTTCATCCTTGCCTGGAGATTGGATAAAAACAACTGATTTTGCTTCTTTTCCATCTGAAGGGCGTACAATTTTTCCTTTTGCTGCAATTTGTTCAAATTCTGCATTTGTCACAACATCAGGAAGTTCAACATTGAGATGAGCAAATTCATCTCCTTTAATTTCAGATGGCCGCCATCCTGCAGCCAGGATAACTGCTCCAAATTTTACACCATTGGGGTCAAAGGTTAAGATATCTTCTTTCCCTTTATTATATTCAAGATATTTTGCATGCTGAGCTTCAGCATCAAGGTCTTTACCATTTTCATCTACCAGCATTTCTTCTGGAAGGGGAAAGGGAACGTCAAATGGTATGTTCTCACCCGGTTTTTTCAATGTTACAGTAAAGTCTCCGGGCTGTCCTGCAATACGGGCAACTTCGGTTCCGGTTTTAACTTCAATATTAGAAAAACTTTCAATTTCCTTGATTAGTTTTTCAGTCACAGGTGGGATAAGATTCTCAAAAGGTTCGACAACCGGCATCTGGTTACGCATTGTTGCAACATATCCGCCCAGAGTATCCTGTTTTTCAACGATGGTCACATCATATCCTGCTTTTGCAGCATCAAGTGCAGCAGACATTCCTGTTACACCGCCTCCAAGAACCAGAATTTTTTTAGAGAAAGATTCCAATTGATAAGGCTCGACCGGTTTAACTTTTTCAAGTCTTTTCATACCCATTTGAAGATAATCATTAGCCTTCATCTGGATTGGATCAAAATGTTCTTCATCATCTTTTTGTTCTTCGGTCAAGGCTGGGTATTTATCTCTTGGATGAGGCCATACCACACCTTCTCTTAAATTAACTCTTTCCACGACACAATTATCAAACCTGAAAATATCAAAATTAACGCGTCTGGAGCATGCGGCGATAACAACACCTTCAAGGCTTTTTTCTTCTATTGTTTTTCTTAATAATTCAACACCTTCTTTATTGCAAAGGCAGGGATGGGTATGAAAATTATACCCTTCTTCATCTGGTATCTCTTCAAGTTCCTCCATATCAAGGACTTCACCGATTCCGCAACCTGTGCAAGCAAATACTTCTATTTTATTCATAGCTTTTTACCCCCTTCTCAGAGTCTGAATGGCTTTGAGAGCCATACCGGTTGCATTTTGATTTGATGTCACAACATCTGCCGGTTTATTGGCACAACCTGTTGCAAATTGTCCACCCTTTTCAAAATCATTTATCATAAAACCGTCAGGGCTGGTTTGCAGATCAGATGCTATATTATCTACAGCAGCAGTGGGCTGCATTCCTGTGGCAAGAACTAACATATCAACAGTTTGTTTTATCTTTTCTCCGGCAAGGGTATCTTCTGCACCAAGCTCAATGTTGCCGCCTGAAACTTCAGCGACTTCAGCAACTTTGCCTTTGACAAAAAAGACATTTTCGTCTTCTTTTAAGTTTTTGTAGAATTTTTCATATTTAAGACCCGGAGTTCTGAGGTCAATGTAATAAATATAGATTTTAGCCTCAGGGTATTGAGCTCTTATATAAGTTGCATGTTTTAAAGATGCCATGCAGCAGATATATGAACAATAAGGGAGATGGTTTTCATCTCTTGATCCTGCACATTGTGCAAAGGCTATAGTTTCAATTTCTTTACCATCAGAAGGTCTTACAATTTTTCCCCGGGTGGGACCATTGCTTGAAGCAAGTCTTTCAAGCATCATATTGGTAATTATATTTTTATATTTACCAAATCCAAGGTTGTCAATTTTATTTGCGTCATATGGTTTCCAACCAGTTGCCCATACAATGGAACCAACTTTAAGGTCAAAAACTTTTGTTTCCATATCAAAATCCACTGCATCATATTTACATGCAGCTTTGATTTTGTCCTTATCACCGGCGCTGACAGAAGGGTCTATCACATAGCGCTGGGGAAATGCCATGTTTGATGGCATATATGCAGCTTTTCTTTTGTCCATGTCAAAATTGAAGCTGTTTGGAATTTTTGTTTCGCACACATCTTCGCAGTCGCCGCAACAAGTGCAGTTTTCATTAACAAATCTTGGATGTGTCTTTACCTTAACGGTGTAATCACCGGCAGAGCCTTCAACACTGTCAATTTCTGACATGGTGTAAACTTTAATTTTTGGATTGTCTTTAATTCTTCTGTAATTGATCTCAAGGCCACAAGTAGGCGGGCAAAGTTTGGGGAAATAGTGTTTAAGTTGAGATACTCTTCCTCCAAGAGATGCTTCCTTTTCTATCAGGAAGACCTCATACCCTACTTCAGCAGCTTCTAAAGCTGTGGTAAGGCCGCTGATACCGCCACCAGCTACCATAATACTACCGCTTACAGGGGCTGAATTATCTGTTGTCATGCTGTCCCTCCGTGCATTTGAATTATGTTGTTTGTTTTAAACAGAACCCTCTCTCCTGTTTTGTAAGTTTAGAAAAAATTATAAATTTACAAAAAAGGAGACAGGAAACTAAAAAAAGTTATAGAAACTGTTTAAAATCTGAAAAACCTCCAGGCCAAAAAACGAACCTGGAGGTTAATATTCAGAAATTTACCCTATAATTATTTAGACATAATTATGTATTATCTTAGATAATAATCTAGTCGGAAATAATTTTAACATAAGGTACTTTTTTCAAACTCCACTCATTTGTTTCTTTGTTATATGTTGAGTTAACAAAGCAAAACCATTCGTCATCATTCTGACCCATGAAATCACCTCTGTAATAGAAACCAGGGAATCTTGATTCTTCACGGAACTGGATGTGACGTGTATGAGCCTGAACTGTATAGAGACGATGGTTAATTTCCCATGCTCTTAGAAGTTCATGAAGGTCACCAGCAGCAATGTTTTCGAGATCTTCACGGAACATTTCAAACATATCCATGAGGATTTCAAGAGATTTACCAGAAGTCATGTAGTAAGTAGCTGTTCCACCACCATACTCATTGGTCATCTTCATAAGACGCATTGCCATACCAGCAGGTTTGCAATATTTTGGATTAACTGTTTCATCTGTAGTATAATCACAATTGTCAAGATAGGTTCTTACTGGTTTGTATACAAGATCAACAAGTTCTTCATCTGATTCTTTGAAACTTGTAGCATCTGGGTTGTCTCTTAAGTATTTGACCATTGCTTTTGCAACGATACGTCCTTCAGCATGGGAACCTGAAGAAAATTTATGACCAGAACATCCAACACCGTCACCAGCTGTAAAAAGACCTTTAACAGTAGTCATCCTGTTATAGCCCCATTTGTAATCAGCTGGAACCCAGTCTTCGTCTGGACCTGAACACCAGATACCGCAGCATCCAGAGTGAGAACCAAGAAGGTAAGGTTCAGTAGGCATAATTTCAGAATCTTTTTTCTCAGGTTCTGTATTGGTTGCACACCAGAGACCTGCTTGACCACATGTCATATCAAGGAAATCTTCCCAAGCTTCTGATTCAAGATGCTTGAGCTCTTTTTTACTCATTGTCTCGCCAAGTTTTGCAAGAGCATCAGTAGTTTTCATTATGATTGGACCGCGACCTTCTTTGTATTCTTTCATCATTAGATGATTTCGAAGACAAGTAGGAGTTACAGCAGCAGTTCCATAAGGAGCATATTTTTCAAGCTCTGCTTTTGCTTCGTCAGAAGCAGCATAGTTTTCACCAAGACCATTAACTGTAATAGCTTTGAAAAGTAGGAACCATGCACCAACAGGACCATAACCATCTTTAAAACGAGCTGGGGTGAAACGGTTTTCCATCATGGAAAGTTCTGCACCTGCTCTAAGAGCCATTGTATAAGTGGAACCTGCATTCCATACTGGATACCATGCACGACCTTTACCTTCACCAACTGAACGTGGCTGGTAAATATTAACTGCACCACCACAAGCTACCATTATAACTTTTGCCTTGATGATGTAAACTTTGTTTTCTCTTACTGAGAAACCAACTGCGCCGGCAATTTTTGTAGGATCGTCTTTGTCATTAAGGATTTCAACAATAAAGCATCTTTCAATGATATTGTCTTCGCCAAGAGCTAATTTACCAGCTTCAGCAACGATTCTTTTGTAAGACTCACCATTGATCATGATCTGCCATTTACCAGTACGAACAGGAGTAGCACCTCCTTTTAAGGTACCCATTTTTTTACCTTTGTGTCCGTCAAGGGTTTTTCCTTCTTCACTTTTTTTCCAGACAGGAAGTCCCCATTCTTCGAAAAGGTGAACAGAATCATCAACATGACGACCAAGGTCAAAAATAAGGTCTTCACGTACAATACCCATAAGGTCATTTCTAACCATACGTACGTAATCTTCTGGTTTGTTTTCACCAATATATGTATTAATTGCTGAAAGACCCTGAGCTACTGCGCCAGATCTTTCAAGAGCTGCTTTGTCACAAAGAAGAATTTTTGTGTCATCGCTTGCCCATTTTTTAATTTCAAATGCTGTTCCACAGGCAGCCATTCCACCACCAATGATAAGAACATCAACATCTCTTTTATCTACTTCTGGATCCCTTACTGCTTTAAGTTCTCCAACAGGCTTATTAGGTAATGCCATTATATACCTCCAAAATTTTTAATAAAGTATTAAACTAAATGGTAACAATTAGACTTAAGCAAGCTCAGTACTTAAGCAAGCTCAGTTGGAGCTTTAAGTTCATAACCATCAGCTTCCTGAGTAGAAAGAAGCCCGCTGTCAAGATCTTTACCTTTAAGATCAGCATATGCATTAGCTTCACCTTCAGGAGTAGTTCTGATAGGGAATTTAAAACGTTTAACAACTCCGTTTCTAAACTTACATGTCCACATGATATCCTCTGTACCAAGCATTGGAACAACACCACCGCCCATTGGAACAAAGTCAGAGTATCCTCTGCATTCGATAGCCTGGGAAGGACAGATTTTTACACATGAAAAACATTCCCAGCATTGATCTGGTTCCTGGTTATATGCTTTCATTTCATTTGGTTCTAGAACCATCAGGTCATTGGGGCAAATATACATACATGCTGTTTTGTCCCCACCCTTGCAGCCGTCACATTTTTCTGCAATTACAAAAGATGGCATTTAAATACCTCCATAATTTAAGTTAACAAAATATTGCACAAATCCATTGTGCTACTCTAATTTCTTTTCTTGCCTATCAATCAGATTAAATATTTTTAATCTGATTGAAAAATATTAAACCGTCTAAAAGCATTGTCTATTAAGCAATGCCAGAACTTTTTGATAAAAAAAAATCTATACTTTAATCCGAGCATTTCATAAACGTTTCAGAAATAGCACCATCAAGATAATTTTGTCAAGTAATTTCAATAAAAGAAGGGTAATATATTTTTTTAAGATTTATTATGTTTGTGTTCCCATTTTTTATCCAGATAATAGAGGATAGGAACTGTCATTCTTGAAAACAGCAGAGATGCTATTTCCCCTGCCATTAGCGAGATTGCAAGACCTTGAAAAATTGGATCAAATAAAATAACAGATGCTCCTACAACAACTGCAGCAGCAGTTAAAAGCATGGGTCTGAATCGGACAGCACCAGCATCAATTACAGCATCGCTAAGGGGCATACCCTGGTCAAGTCTCAATTCAATAAAATCCACAAGAATTATAGAATTTCTTACCACGATTCCGGCACCTGCAATAAACCCTATCATGGATGTAGCTGTAAAAAATGCTCCGGCAAAAAAATGTGCAGGCAATATACCGATCAGGGAAAAAGGGATTGCTGCCATGATCACAAGGGGGGTTGAAAAGGATTGAAACCAGCCCACCACAAGCACAAAAATCAATATCAGAACAACTGCAAAACTTATGCCCATATCCCTGAATACTTCATAGGTGATTTGCCATTCTCCATCCCATTTCATGGAACATTTTTTATCACTTTTGGGCATTGATTTAAAATATTGTTCAAGATTATACCCTTGGGGCAATTTGATTTTATTAATTTTATCTTTCATGGCAAGTATCGCATAAACAGGGCTTTCTTTGACCCCTGCCACATCAGCCGTAACATATACCACAGGTCTCAGGTTTTTATGATAAATACTGGTTTCACTTTTTCTTTTTACAGGCTTTACCAGTGTGGATAAAGGGACAAGGGCACCATCTGCCGCCTGTATCCTGAGCGATTCAAGTTTTCTGATTCCTGTCCTTGAATTAAAAGGCAATCTCACGACTATGGGGACATCTTCCCTTTCTTTATCCATATGGGCAAGCCCTACCTGTCTTCCTGAAAGTGCAATCTGCAGGGAGTTTTCTATTTTTGGCACTGAAATTCCATGTATGGCAGCCTTTTCTTTATCAATCATAAAATCATATCTTGGGCTGTTTTCTTCCATGAACCAGTCCACATCAACAACGCCGGGAGTGTCTTCATATATTTTCATGACTTTTTCAGCAATGGTTTTTTGCAAAGTATAATCGTGACCATAAATTTCAGCAACCAGGGTGGAAAGGACGGGCGGTCCAGGCGGAACCTCGGCAACTTTGATTCTTGCCCCAAATTTTTCAGCAATTTTATAAAGTTCTGGTCTGACTCTTTTTGCTATATCATGGCTTTGGGCTTTTCGTTCTGATTTTTCAGCAAGATTAACCTGGATATCTGCCATATTATTCCCCTGCCGGAGATAATAATGTCTTACAAGACCATTAAAATTAAAAGGGGATGCAACACCTGAATAAATTTCATAATCTGTAACTTCATTAATTGTTTTTAAATAATCCCCCATTTCAAGAGCTGCTTTTGTAGTCTCTTCCAGGGTTGATGATTCAGGCATGTCAAGTATGACCTGAAATTCACTTTTGTTATCAAAGGGTAACATTTTTACCTTTACAAGCCCGAAGATGACCATTGAACATGAAACAACAAGCAGGATAACAACGCTTGCTAAAAATAAGGTACACAAGGCAGGGCTATGTATTAAAGGACCCATGACTTTTCTATAAAGTTTTGTTGAAAAATCTTCTTCCTCGGCTTTCAGGTCTTGGTCGCCTGGTTCTTTTTTGTAACTTTTAAGAAGCTTTACAGATGCCCAGGGGGTAACAATAAAAGCTATGAAAAGGGAGAAAAACATGGCAGCAGAAGATCCAACAGGAATAGGTCTCATATATGGTCCCATAAGCCCACCAACAAATGCCATGGGTAAAATAGCACATATTACGGTAATTGTTGCAAGAATTGTGGGGTTGCCTACTTCACCCACAGCTTGTACTGCTACATCAAGCCTGCTTTTTGAGCTGTTTTCCGGTAACCTGAAATGCCTGACTATATTTTCCACAACAACAATTGCATCATCAACAAGTATTCCTATGGAAAAGATTAAGGCAAACAGGGTGATTCTGTTTAAAGTATACCCGTAAAGATAGAACACGGAAAGTGTTAAGGCAAGAGTCACAGGTATTGCAAGAGCCACAATATATGATTCTTTTCTTCCAAGAACAATCCATATTAATATACTAACTGAGATTATGGCAAGTGCCATATGAAATAAAAGCTCATTGGATTTTTCTTTGGCAGTTTTTCCATAATTTCTTGTGGTGGTTACTTTAATATCCGAGGGAAATACTCTTCCCTTCATATCTTTAATTTTTTCCAGAACGTTTTCTGCAACGGTAACAGCATTGGTACCTTTGCGTTTTGCAATGGTAAGTGTTACAGCTGGCATTGCCATGTTTGCTTTTTTATCTTTTTCTTTAATTTCTTTTTCAAATGCAGGTCCTTTTCCAATAAAAACATAGTTTGAAGGGGTTTCAGGTCCGTCAATCACCCTTGCAATATCACGGATATAAACAACCCTGTGATTATGTACACCTGCAACAATATTTTCCACATCTTCTTTATTAATTAAAAATCCATTGGTATGCACTAATATTTCTTTGTTTAATGCTGGAAAAGACCCTGCTTTTGTTTCATTATTGGTGGCAAGAAGAGTGTTGGTAAGATTTGTGATATCAATACCAAAGGATGCCATTTTAGCAGTGTCAGGCAAAACTCTTACTATTCTTTTATCCCCACCTATAATTTGTGTTAAAGATACATTGTCAACCCTTTTTATACGAGTTTCAATCTCAGCAGCAACACGTCTGAGAGCATAATGATCGTAGTTTTTCCCCCAGAAAGTAAGGCTGAGGATTGGTACATCGTCAATATATCTTGGTTTTATTAAAGGAGGGCTTGCTGCCCATGGCATACGGTCAAGATTTGCCATTAATTTTGATTGCAGTCTTACTATGGCTTTTTCTTCATCTTCACCGACAAGAAAGCGGACAACAGCCATGGACATACCAGGACTTGATGTTGAATATACATATTCCACTCCTGGTATTTCCCATAAAAGTTTTTCCACAGGATTTGTAATTCTTTGCTCTACTTCCTTTGCGCTGGCACCGGGCATTTTTATGAAAATATCAACCATGGGCACAATGATCTGGGGCTCTTCTTCTCGTGGGAGATAGATTGTAGCCATGATTCCAAGCAGGATTGAACTTATTATTATCAATGGGGTAAGTTTGGATTTAATAAAAAAACGTGCTATTGATCCTGCTATTCCGGCATTTTGGCTCATGATGCATCCTCCACAATACATCCGTCCTCAAGGTTTGGTGATATATTTTCAACATATCTGTCTCCAATATTAAGACCTGAAACTATTTCAACAAAATCAGATTCAACAGCCTTACCTGTTCTTACAAGCCGGAAATGGGCTTTGTTTGAAGAATCAACAAGATAAATACCGGTTAGTTGTCCCTGGTGAATTATTGCAGATTCAGGAACAATTATCATTTCCTTTTGGGCTACAGGAAAAAATGCCCTGGCAAAGACTCCTGAACTGAAATTTTTATATCCTTTTAGATCTACTTTGACAGTAAATGTCCTTGTTCTTGGATCTGCCGAGGGGTCAATCCTTTCTATTACGCCAAAAATGCGTTCCTGTTTGTGTGATGGGATTTTTACCAGTATTTTTTCACCTTTTTTTATATTGTAAATAAGGTTTTCAGGCAGAAAAAATACCCCTTGAAATATTTCCTGGGTTTCAACTTCAAATAAAGGTGTTCCCGGGGATGCAAGATCTCCTGCTTCAATCATTTTTTTTGTTATCCTGCCTTTATATGGTGCACGAATAAGGCTGTCTTTTTTTCTTACCAGTGCTGAATCAAGAGCTGCCTCGGTTTGGTGCTTTCTGGATTTTGCAACCTCAACCATTGATTGTGCACGTGCGAGATTGGCTTTTGCCTGTTTATATTTTGCTTCTATTTCATCAAATTCCTGGGCACTTACAGAATCCTCTGCTAAAAGTTTTTTATATCTATCATAGGTTGTGACAGCAAGCTGCATCCTGGCTTTTGCTGATTTTAGAAATGCCATGGATGATAAATAACCTTTTTTTGCTTGATTAACACTTGATTCTGCCTGTTTTGCACCTGCTGTAACCTGGCGATCATCAAGTCTTACCAATAGGTCACCTTTTTTAAATTTATCACCTTCACGTACATAAACTTCATTAACAACTCCCATGAGTTTACTTGATATCCTGCTGGCAGTCTTGGATTCCACACTGCCGGAGCTTTCGTATAAAAAAGGTTTTATTGTTTTTTCTGCAGTATTTATTTTTGCTTTTATGGTTTTAGTATTATCGCTGTTTGTGGTTCCGGGTTTGATTTTGTCATTGCATCCTGACAAAATAACTCCAATGACGATTACTAAAGAAATTATCAATTTTATTTTTTTCATAGTATTCCCTGTATATAAATTTATTGAAAATTTTTATTTATTGTTTCTGATGATTCAGGATGATCCCGGATGCCCATTTAAGATCTGTTAGTGCTACTCTATAGTCATAAACAGATTTGTAATAATTAGTCCTTGCTTCTTCTAGGGCGAGATCTCCATCCAGGAGCGATACCATAGTGACTAAACCATTCTCATATCTATTTTTTATGATTCTAAGGCTTTCTTCTGCCTGGTGTATTGTGGTTTTTGCCACCTTGATACTCTCCCATGCGCTTATGCCGTGACAATAGGCTTCCCTTACATCGACCCTGACTTTAAGCTCAGTTGCGTTGGTAAGTTCTTTTATTCTCATGAGTTTTGCCCTGGCAGAATGAATTTGTGAATTTATTTTATTTCCATTAAATATATTAAAAGATATTAATGCGCCAATGGTATAGTTTGAGCCGTGGGAACCAAAATTTTCAGAATCCATTTCATAATTTCCAAAGGCATTGATCATGGGGAGATGATCTGCTTTAGCCATGTTTATGGCTTTTTGGGCAATTGCTTCCTGGATTTTCATAATTTTTATTTCATTACGATTGTTAATAGCCATGTTAATAAATACGTCAACCTTATTTTTAACAGGTTGTATTATCTCTAAGGTCTCAACAGCATCGGAAAAAGTATTAATGGGTAAACCCATGGCAGCATTAAAGTATGCTCTGGCAATTTTGATACAGCCCCTGGCTTTAAATTTTTTTTGTTCAAGAGTTGAAAGCCTGACTTTTGCCCTTAAAAGGTCGCTTTTTACTGAAAACCCACTTCCATATCGCGATTGAACAAGTTTTAAATTTGCTTTTGCTGAATTGATTGCAAGATGAAGCACTTCAAGATTTTTTTTGACCAATAAAAGTTTAAGATAAGTTTTTATTGTGTTTTTTATTGTGTTTTCTTTTACCTGTTCAAGGTTCAGTATTGCAGCTTTTTTGCCAAATTCAGCTATTTTAAGCCCATTTATGATTTTGCCTCCTGCATAAATTGGAATAATAAGAGATAAAACAGAGGAAAAATTATTAATTGCATCAGGGTTGTTAAGGGACAAAGGATTAAAATCAGATATGGTTATTCTTTCCTGATTAAGTTTTGTCCCAAATGCCCACATGGGATTTGTAGTTCTTGCAGCTTTTTCCTGAAAATCAATTTTTGGCAATCTTAAAGAACCAGCGGCTTTTTCTTCATATATAAAGGATTTAAGATTGAAATTTGCAGCTTTAATGGCAGGGTTGTTTTTTAATGATTGGTTTATTGCATCATTCAATTTTAATAAAATCGGTTCTGCATTGGTATTGAGATTGTTATCAGCATGAGCCCCGGGCAGGAAAAAAATCAGACATAGACTAAAAAGTAATAAGGTAAGTTTAAAATTATTCATGGGAAATCATCCATTTATTTACTACATATTAGTGAGAAAAATTTGGAATTCTAATAAATTTTAAATGGGAACTTGGTTTTTGTCAAGGAAACTATAGGATGGGCAATAAAATTTTTATATATAGTAAGAAAATCAGCTTATTTGAAAAAAAAGGTTCTGGATTTAAAATGAAATAATTGATAAATTCACGCAAAGGTTTTAAATGAAATTAAATTAAAGGTAAAAAAATATGAATGACGAAGATATGGTTCCAATGTTATTAAATGATAAATTAAAATTTGAATGCTCTCCAGGGTTATCCTGTTTTAATGAGTGTTGTAGAGATCTTAATCAATTTTTGACACCCTATGAAATTTTGCGGCTTAAAAATAATTTGAAATTAAAATCCAGTGAATTTTTAAGAAAATATACTTCTATGCACAAAGGTCCCGGTACAGGACTACCTGTTATTACTTTTAAACCTGATCCTGATTCCGGTCATAAATGTCCTTTTGTTACAAAAGATGGCTGCTCAGTTTATGAAGACAGACCAGCATCCTGCAGAATGTATCCATTGGCAAGAGCTATCACTAAATCAAGGGAAACAGGTGAGATTACAGAATATTTTGCATTGATTGAAGAGCCCCATTGCAAAGGCTTTGATCAGCAAAAGGAGCAGACTGTTCAGCAATGGATGGAATCTCAGGGAACTCAGATTTATAATGAGATGAATGATAAGCTTATGGAGATTATAAGCCTTAAAAATATGACTATGCCGGGAAAACTTGAAGGTGTTCAAGAAGATAATTTTTACCTTGCATGTTATGATATGGATACTTTTCGGGAGAAAATATTTAATAGTGATCTGATTTTAGATATAGATGTTCCTGAGAAAATTTTACAAAAAATTAAAAAAGATGATCTTTGTTTGCTTGACTTTGGGTTTGAATGGATAAAGTTTTTTCTTTTTGGCAGGGATATGAAATTTGATAGAATTTAAAATATTAATAATGTTTTGCAAATTTATATTTCAGGTTTAGGAAGTATTTATGGAAATCAATGGTAAAATAGCCCTTGTTCTTGGATCTGTTAAGGGTATTGGTAAAGCAATAGGGCTTGCCCTGGGAGAAAAAGGTGCGAAACTTGTCTTAACAAGGCATGATTGGGAAGATAGTTTTGAATTAATGGAAAAAGACTTTAAAGAATCACAAGCTGAACATATGATTATTACAGCTGATTTACGAGATATTTTAAGTATTAAAAATTTAATCAAAACCATTGATAACAAGTATGGAAAACTTGATATTTTGATAAACAATATTGAACGCGGCGGCTGGCCTGCAGTGCATGGCGAATATGTTAAGAGCCAATGGGATCTTGAAATAGAAACCACTTTAACTGCAAAAAGATGGGTGTTTAATGAGGCTTTTCCTCTTTTAAAAAAAAGTAACAAGGCATGTGTGATTAATTTTTCTTCCATTGCTGCTATTGTTGGCAGATCAGGTCCTGCAGCAGCTATTTTTAATGATGGATATGCTTCTGCGGTTCGGGGTGTTTCATTATTGACTGAGACCTTTGCCCGTATGGGCGCCCCCCATATCAGAGTTAATGAAATAATGCTTGGTATATTTGAAACACGGCATGCCCAGGGCACAAGAGGGTGGGAACACGTATTAACGGCAAAAGAAAAAGATGCAATAATAGATCATATTCTGGTTAAAAGAACCGGAAAAATTAAAGATGTTGTCAAAGCCTGCATGTTCATTATTAAAGACGCACCTTATATGACAGGCAGTGTGTTAAGACTTGACGGAGGATATGTCCTGGGAGGTGAAAACATCCCTGATATGCCTGATGGTATTGTATAATTAATTAAAGATATCTAAAAAGGCTTTATAGGAAATCAGATCAGACAAAGGAGATATATGCAGGAAATATATGCAAATGCACGAAATCTCATGAAGGGTTTTTGCAAGGTTTGTAAAGTCTGTGATGGCAAAGCCTGTGCCGGAGAAGTTCCGGGTATGGGTGGACTTGGAACCGGAGCATCATTTAAATCAAATGTCCGGGCTCTTTCAGAAATTAAATTAAACATGAACCTTATCCATGATATGGTTAGTCCTGATACAGGAGTTGAACTTCTGGGGCAAAGATTTGAACTGCCTGTTATGGCAGCTCCCATTGGCGGTGTTTCTTTTAATATGGGAGGGGAAATTACTGAAGAAGATTATATAAATTCTATTATACATGGGTGCTTAAACAAAGGCATTATTGGGTGTGCCGGAGATGGAGTCCCTGATTTTATTTATGAAACAGGTCTGCAGGCTATTGCCAGCGTAAAAGGTCGAGGAATCCCTTTTATTAAACCATGGGAAGACAAAGAACTTTATCAAAAGCTTGAAAAGGTTGAGAACTCAGGAGCAAAAATTGTTGGTATTGATATTGATGCAGCAGGACTTATCACATTAAAAAAAATGGGTCGTCCGGTTTTGCCAAGAAATGCAGATCAACTTTTAAAGATTATATCTGATTTTTCCATGAAATTTATTTTAAAAGGCATAATGACAGAACAGGATGCAGTGTTGGCAATTGATGCAGGAGCTGATGCCATTGTTATCTCAAACCATGGTGGTCGTGTTTTCGATTCTACACCCGGGACATCTGAGGTATTGCCTGAAATAGCAGAAAAGGTAAAAGGTAAAACCACTATCCTTATAGATGGCGGTGTAAGAAGTGGCAGTGATGTATTAAAACTTCTTGCTCTGGGAGCTGATGGGATTATGATCGGTCGTCCTTTTTCCATTGCAGCTGTAGGAGGTTTAATAAATGGTGTTGAAAAATATATTGATAAGATAA
>Ga0256845_1001656_pt1 | contig 17470 bp, 12 predicted proteins | sample RiftiametaG_FD_189101 | JGI IMG/M metagenome (GOLD analysis project Ga0256845, IMG submission 189101) | Tube worm associated microbial communities from hydrothermal vent at the East Pacific Rise, Pacific Ocean - Riftia | ecosystem: Host-associated > Annelida > Integument > Unclassified ...
TTTTTCAAAAAATATTAGATTTTCTAGATAATAATATTGGAAAAAATCGATAGACTCTCAAACAGTTCACTAAATATACCACTAGTTAAATTATCGTTCCGACTTAGACTAACTCACAAGTAATGGTATTACATTTGGGTTACGGCAAAAAGAGATAGTCTACCATAAATTAGCCGTTATTTATTAGCCACAAACCTTTTCATCACCCGATTAAGTTTTTCTTCAATTCGCCGTTTGTGACCTAACGATTCAATCAAAGAAATTTTTGAGTGAATACCAGACATATCCAAATCAGTCAGGAAAATCGGATACTCCAAAGAAAGACTTCGCATCGCCAATAAGGCTTTAACTAATTTAGCATAGACCTGTTCGCCCCATTCAGAATATAAATAGCTTTTATCAGATGTGAACAAATCAAAACCGATTAAGCGAAAATTATGATAGACCGCTATCGCCTGCACTAGGGCAAATTGTTGAAATAAACTAGACGGCTTAATATCAATTTTTTTAAATGATCCTTTATCGTCTGAGCGACCACTGAATTGATGATAATTGACGATTTGCTGGATACCACTTTCTAACGCCAGTCGATTTTGTACTTTGCCAAAGTACTGCTGATAATGGCCGATAATTTGTTCTAAGTTGATATTCTTGTGAGATTGAAAATGTACATTACCATTTACAGATTTAATTGCCACTTCGATCTGCTTTTCATTTTTTTGATAGATAAAACAATCCAGATTATCGGATAAACGACGATTAAAAACTGACCTAGCAAATGGGGGCAATTCCAACCAAGGATCAACGTCAATATAGGTTTTAAGATCAAATGATTCGCATTTTTGATTGAGATTAGCTAGCAATAAATTTAGAGATGAATAACTTTGATATTCAATAATCTTGCCTAAAAAATAGATTATGCAGTATTTTTTCCCGATTAATATCAGGTAACATTGACAATTTTTATTACGTTGCGCTTTTAGTCTTAGTCGTTCTAGCTCGGTTAATAAAGAAGTAACTCTTTGAATAATGCTATTATTTTGAATTAAGCCGCGACAATAAACCGGAATGGAATCCATAAATTTTGGCAGTATATTTTGATACTGGTTAAAAAATTCTATCCAGGCAGTATCGCCGGAAAAATACTGGGTGGTAATTTCTCCCCAGCTATTTACCGCAATCATATCAAAATGACCTGCCAGATTGATTTTTTTATCGGTTAAAGATAAACAATCTGATTTGGTAACCACTCGGTAGAGGTTTTGTTGTTTATCGTCCTTGAGTGGATCGGAGCGGCTGTTGAGAAAAAGTCCAAAATAAATAATTTTTGCTCCCTTTTCAAAATTGATTTTATTTTCACAGCCAGTAAAATGAGCTAGCAACCGTGTAATATCTTTTATAATTTCACTGGCGAGATTGTGATTCAAAAATTCAGAATTTGAATATATTTGACACTGGGTTTTAACGGTAATTATGCCATTGATACAACCCCAGCATAAACAATCAAATAAAGATTGACCAACGAAAATAGGCAGGTTGATAGCCAGCTTATTTTTGTTTAAATGCTTTAGGTATAGTTGCCAACCTTGAACCTCACTAAAATTGATGGTCACTGCAACTTCAAAAACATCTTTCGCAATACCATTATTTAATCTTTCAATTTTCCCGGGCCTTCTTTCAAACGCAGCGTAGAGACGCCTTCCAAGAGATAATAATTCGGTTTTAGTTAATTGATTAATCACGCCTTGAACTCGCGCAAAATTAGATAAGAAATGGTAGGAATGCGTCAACTCTCGCACCAGATCCTTTCGCTCTTCAATCACCCGACTGATGGTCCATTGATGACGGCTATTGAGATAATTAAGTCGACTCTGATTCCATCCCCATCCTTGCACCAAACTCGCTATCATTTTATATCGCCAATGGGGTTTAGTTTTTTTACCCAGTTTAATTTTAACATTGGCTTTTAAGTAGAATGCCCGTCTTAAAAATTCCAGCCTCCTCGGATTGTCTATTAACGCTTTTTCTGTAAATAAAAGAACTAATAAATAAGGATCGAGCTCTCCTGCATTATCCAAACCCTGATAAACACGCCGTTTAAATTCGTTTGATAATACTCCACCTCCGGGATATAGTCGGGCGTAAACTTCAAGCACTAATAACTTAACTGATGATTTGTAAGGTGAATCAATCGCTTTGTATAATTGCCACAATGCCGCACTAAAATATTCATTGGCCGGTATTTGCTGGACTTCACCAAAATCAATCCAGTCTGCCGAATCAACGTGTTTTTGCTCGATTAAACGATTAGAAAATTGTGCATAGTCCGTTTCAGCTGGAACTAACCACCATAATGGCCAACGCCCTGCAAACCATACCGCAGTACGATAAAATTCATCCAACAAAAGAAAGTTTTGAGTATTGCCACAACTATCCACTTTAATTTGTTTACTCTTGTTACGAGAAAAATCATCTAAATTAACTAAATAATAATTAAGTTCGATGCCAACGGTAGCCAACCATTGTTTAATTTTATTTCCTTTGCCTTCCAGTTTTGCCTGAAGGCTTTTTTCTAGCGGTTCAGCCAAGCATATCCACAGATCAATATCACTAGTATTAGATTGGCCCAGCGTACCCATACTACCCATAAGAAACAAACTGGAAATTCGATATTTAAGGTGAGCGCGAGGTTTATATTCAAAACTCTGACTAACCGTTTTGGCGATTTGTTTTTGCAGCATTGACGGCTTGTAATTCGGCAAACCACAAGGTGTAAACTTATCAATGTATCCGGGTAGCATTGGATGATTAACATGGAATAGTAACGGTAATAATTTTAGTGCATCGGCTTGAGTGGGTGAGAGGCTCGTTTCCATCCTAGTAAACCGTTGCTCACTCAAGGTGATGAAATCCTGACGTATGGCTTTTAATTGTTTCTGGTCGATTTCGTCAATATTCACTACAAACTCTTAAATAGGTAATTTTAGTCAGATGCTCTAGCTAAATTGCATCTATACTTAGGGTATACTCTAAATTCATATCATTAGTGTAGTAGGCTTTTCGCGAATTCAGCACCCATTGGACAAGAAACATGCAAATTGAACAATCTGAAATACTCGAACAATCCCCATTAGGGGTCTTGGTATGTGACTCGGATCAACGAGTATTGTGGAGCAACAATCGATTCAACGTGGAAACCGGCCTTAATCAACAGGATATTATCGGTCGCTTATATGCTTCTATACCACTTGAAGCCATCGACAAATATGCCCATCTTGTTCAATTATTTGATGATAATTCAAAAAATCCTAAGAAATTTGCTTATTGGCAAGCCAATCTCAGAGATCCTGCCGGAGCAGTCGCTCACTATTTTGCTTTAGAACGCGACCAGACGACCAAACATGCTTATGCTGATGGGTCTAAATTGCCCAAAAGGGCCAGTTGGCTGGAATTTTTAGACTACGAAGTTAGCCGCAGTAGGCGATATGATAACCCTCTATCATTATTGAAACTCCACGTTTTATTGACAAATAAACCAGACAATATTACTGACATGATCATATGTCAAACGATTAAGGACACCTTAATGGATGTACTACGATGGGCTGATATGATTGGCAATACCAGCCAAGACTGCTACCTAATGGTACTACCAGAAACACCGTATAATGCCTTAAAACAACTGGAAAATAAAATATCTGCCGCAATTGAAACCCAGTTGAAATGCTTATCCGCCGATCTTAAATGTCAAATTATTTTTGGCAGCGCGCACTGGCAAAAACATGACGATGGCCAAAAGATGCTAAAAAGGGCGCGGGAAAATCTAGTCGAAAATCTGGAACATATCAGCTCTCAATCAAAGTAATAGGTTATATTTCACCTTAATCTCATTCTTTTGCATTAGCGCTCCCTGACGGAGGTTTTGATTAACTCAATCAATTGGGTAAATGGTCAGAGGTGTCGGTTAATCTGTTGAATTAATACTGTTATGTTTCTCGATTTTTCAGTTTTGCGGTGAAACTGGTATTTTTAGCCTGTTTCGTTCTAATGAAATACTCAAGAATTTTGCCCATTTGCCGATCTAATAAGTATATCTTTTTTAAACACCCGAGAATTAGCTAGATCTTGAGGTGATCGACTGATTAAATTGTTGAATTTGAACGTGCGACCCAGCAGGTGGAGGTAACTAATGAAAAATCAACCACTAGCTACTCAACGATCTCGACTGGGTAATATTCTGGTAAAAGGTGCCTATATTCGCCGATTGCAGTTGACGAATGCCTTAAATGACCAAGCCAAACAACTCTATTTTACGCTACGACGCCAAAACTGGACTCGAACCGTTGTTACTACCATTGCATTGGCCTGCACATCATTTACATCGGTGTTCGCATCTGAGAAACCTAATACCATTATGTTAACTAAAGAAAAAACGATACCCATCAAGTCAGCGACTTTCAATAATCTGAAGAATCCCTACAGCAGCAATTTATTTGTTTCACCGATTAATTTGGACCATCAGTCAAAGGAGTTTTATTACACTGGAAAGCATAGTATTGGTTTTACCAAATCGATTTCCAATAGCAGTGGTTTTCAAGTTAGCCTGTTCAGCGAGCAAGCAACCGGTTATGGCTCTCAGATCAGCTACGAATTTGCTCCACAAATTTCATTATTTAAATCATCCTCCACCAATCTCTTACCAAAATTTAGCTATAGCGACACAAAAATAGGCGATCGCGGCAATCACAACTCAAACTCTATTCCTATTGTTTATATGTTGACCCTTAAAGGGCGTTGTTTGTTGGAAAACTCAGTTAATGGTACCAAAATGTGCAGTCTAGATTCCGCAAAAAAGGGTGTACAACGAAAAGCTCAGTTAATGTTTTCGGTCACCAAGCAGTTTTAATCCAAACCTAATTTTTCAATTTTCTATTACGGCAAAGAGGCTCTATTAACTAAATAATTCCAAGCGGCTTATCATCTCTGCTACAATCCTTATTTAAACCTAGAAAATTAAGGATATCACGTGAGAAGAATCAGCATATTTGTGCTTATTTTAAACCTAATGGCATGCCAACAAGCCGCAGATGACCGTCAAACATCGCAACCAACAGAAAATTCAGCTGTTACCGAAACAATCACGACCTCAAAAATTAGCCAGCCAACTCCCAATATTGCACCGAAAACAGAAGAAAAATTTTCTCTTTTACTTGAACTTCCTTATGACACGGTTGAATCCGATGAGGTTTGTACCGCTCCGGTGGTGATTGAGTTTTTTGCCTATCAATGCCCACATTGCTACAAACTGGAAGAATTTGCAGCCAACTGGAGAAAAAACAACGCTGGTAAAATCCAGTTTCGGCCGATCCCCACAGATCTTGGAAACAAAAAATTTGGCTCCTTTTTGATCGTTCACCATGCCGCAGAAAAAATAGGCATGATCGAGGTGGTGATCCCGGCATTATTTGAGCGATTACATGAACAGAAAAAAGGATTTTCATCTTTAGATGATGCTATCGCGTTTTTAGTTTCACTAGGCGCATCCGAGCAAGATGCCAAGCAAGCTATCGAAGATCAAAAAGCGATAGAAAAAGCCGTTAAAGAAGATTTTCGTTTACTGTCAAAATATAAAATCTCCGGTGTTCCAACGGTTCTGGTGAATCACCACTATCAATTTAGTGTGACCAAAGCAGGTGGATACGACAAAGTGTTTGAAGTGGTTGATGAAACTTTAAAATTAACATCTCACTGCTCGAAAAAGTAATGACGGACTCTATTTCGTGGGATGATTTTCAAAAAATCGAGTTCAGAATTGGCACTATTATCAATGCCGAGGACTTCCCCAAAGCGCGTAATCCCGCTTATATTTTACAAGTTGATTTTGGTGAAGAGGTGGGCGTCAAGAAATCTAGCGCTCAACTTACTGAAAATTATACTAAAGAGGAATTAATCGACAAACAGGTTATGGCGGTCGTTAATTTTCCCGCCAAACAAATTGGTCCGATTATGTCGGAATGTTTGGTCACTGGATTTTATCAAAATGATGGTAGCGTGATTTTAGCAGTACCAGAGCGGCCTCTTCATAATGGTGCTAAATTGGGGTAAGTTTACTTCCCAATTCAATAAACAGATAACAAAAGACAAAAAAAGTACTAAGCTTTCTTTTCTTCAATAGTATGTTTCAATTTTGACAGTTGATCTAATTGAATAAAGGTAAGAATTTTTTTATGTTCTATTTGATGATTAACCATTTCAATTAGCTCTTCTAACGGCAATTCTTTGAGTTTTTCTTTAAGTTCCAGCTCTCGATAGGATTCTTGAAGTTTCGTTTGTCTTTCAATTTCAGCTTCTTTAGCTTTAATTTCTGCTTGCTCGTTTTGTTCTATAATTCTTAATTTTATGGACTCTTTTTCAGCGAGCTGGCGATTTTTTTCTTCAATAATCGCTAGTCGCTTTTCTTTAATTTTTACCGCCTCCATCATTTTAGCTTTTGCTACTGAGGCAGCTTTATCAGCGTCGGCTTGCGCCAAATGGGCTATCTGTTGCTGTTTATCAGTCTCAATTTTTTGTCTTTCTAGAGACTGTTGTTCAACAATTTTTTGTTGCAGTTCCTGATACATGTCCTTGACCCTTTGTTGAATATCTTCTAGTTGATAGATGGAATGAAATTCATCGGACTGACCGATAAATTTTAACTCATTCATCGCCTGCTGAAGTTGCTTGATATCGAATTTGTTTTTTTCTTTAAGTGTTTTATCAAAAACTTCCAGCTTGTTATGAGCATCGGTATACCAATATACATGACCCAAGTCCTCTTCCGGTATGACAAAATCTGAAAATATCTTTTCAACGGATAACAAACAGGTTTGCTCCTGAGCAAGTTCGTTGCGCAGATCGGCTAAAGCAATTTTGAATTCATCTTGTTGTTGGTGAGATTTAAACCACCAGGCAATACCAGGAAAACCAAATCGATTAATGCAGTCAAGTAAATAGGCGAATTTACGCCTTACAACATCAATAAATACCGATATTTGTTGTTTTAGTTTTTCAAAATCGATTGATTTACTCACTTTTACTCTTTTTAATTGTATTAAGCAGTTGATTTGGTTATTGTTTTACTTAACAGAGTATAGCCTATATTGCCCATTTTGGTAAATCAACCTGAATAACCCGTTGAAGTCGTGAAAAGAACGCTAAACCAAAATGCGACTAGCTACATTTGATTAGAAATGGCCTTTGGAAAGTGGAGAAATCAGTGAATCGATGTAGTTGGGTAGGTAAAGAAGCGATATATCAGCAATACCACGACACGGAGTGGGGGGTTCCTGTGTATGACAGTGAGCTTCTATTTCAACACCTGTTGTTAGACGGTGTCCAAGCGGGCCTAAGCTGGATTACTATTTTAAAGAAACGAGAAAACTACCGGGAAATATTTTATCAGTTTGATGCCAACAAAATGGCTAAAATGAGCAATAAAAACCTCGAAAAAATTCTGAAAAACCCTGCGATTATTCGTAATCGTCTCAAAGTCTATGGCTTTCGAAAAAATGCTCTAGCTTATTTGGAAATCAGTAAAAAGCAGTCTTTTTCTAACTTTCTTTGGGCGTTTGTTGACGGTCAGCCAACTATTAATCATTGGAAGGCGCATAGCGAAATTCCAACCAATGATGACGTTTCATTGGCAATGTCCAAGGCACTAAAAAAAGCGGGGTTTACCTTTGTTGGCACCACGATTTGTTATGCCTTTATGGAAGCCGTTGGTATGATCAATAATCACACGACCGATTGTTTTCGATATGTCACCGATCTGGGAAATAAAGAGAGCTAAGATCGAGCTCCAATTATTTTACCGGAGTCTCAAGTCATTTACTTTTTTTAACTTTTAAATCCAGTGCAAGGTCTTTTGCTGCTTTAACGCTCATCATTTCGATTAGAGTCATTGCGTTATTACCGCCATTGCTTGAAGCTCCCATTTGAACCTCTGGAACCCACTTTTGTTTTTCTATTGCTTGCGCGAACCGGCTCATGACTCTTTCATAGGTCACCAATTTTTGCGCTAGCGCACCATCAGCTTCCATGACTAATCGCTTATATGCTCCATCACCTTCACCACGCAGGATTTGTTCTTGCTTGTACTCAGCGGCTGCTAGTTTTTTTTGTTCGGCTTCAAGTTTTTGCTGACGCGCAACTTCTACATTTTTTTCAGCGGCAATCATTGCCACCTGTTTTTCTCTCTGGGCATCAACAACCGCTTGCTCTTTAATCACTTCTTTTTCATATTTTGCTGTCATAACATTGGCTTTACCTTGCTCTTCCGAAGTAATAGCGTCTTGCTTTGCTCTTTCAGCGTTGGCGATTGCTGTAATAATAGCCATGGTAGCTTCTCGTTTAGTGGCAATTTGTTGGAGAGTTTTAGGCTCAAAATCCCAGTCGGTTATTTGGTATCCATTAACGTCAATACCATAATTGGCCAGATCGCTGTTCAAATGAATAGGCAAGCCATCCTCACCATAGCTAATAACAGGAATATTCTTGGTCACGGTTTTTCCAGTGCTTTCATCAACTGTTTTTATTTTTTCCAGCTTGGTTTGAAATTTACCGTTAGAAATTTGCTGGCTTGACCATTGAGTATAAATACTTCGTTTTTCAGCATAAGCCTCTTCGGAACTCATCAAGCCAGCGGTAAGATTCATGCCTTCTTCTGTAACGGATTTAATCAACTTTTGTGAAACACCTCGATTTGATCGGAAAGCTTTATGTAAATGAAGCATTGTTTCCTCATCGCCAGGTAGTGAAAACCTTGCTTTTCCGTAAACCGTACCCGTTCCACCATCTTGGTAACGTACAGAAATTCCTTTTTGATCGATCGATGAATCAACAGAAGCGGCTGATTTATCAAAATCAAAAGTGATAACATCGTTATATATTTCAGCGGTACCAAACCACTGAGGATATATACCTGGAGAGAATTTCACATATAGAGTACCCGTTGGGTATTGCACAACGGTTCTATGGCCTGCATTGTTAATTCCAAATGCCATAGCAAGAACACCCAGTATTATTGCCGTAAAAAAAACGATCCCAACCAGTTTATTAGATATTTTATTCATTGAGAATTTCCTTTTTAGTTAACTTCACGACTATTTTAGGCTTTTTGATCACTCGAAGATAGTCATCTGACAACATTGTTGATGCAAGTTAACAGCTAAAACGAATCTAGCCGCAAAAAATTCCAAATTCCATTTCTTGTAATATCCCGTATGATAGGCAGCATACATTTACACAGGTTTTATTCAATGCTAAAAAGCCAAATCAACATTAACCGATTTAAAGTGAGAAAAGGTGAGCATCTCCTTCAATCAGACCCAATAGCCGTTGAAGAACCGTTGCAAATAAGTCTTTCCAGAGGGGAATTACAAGAAATATTCAGTATTACCCTGAGAACCCCAGGAAATGACCAAAATTTAGCTTTTGGATTACTTTTTTCCGAAGGGGTAATAACCTCAGCAGCCGATATCGAATCATTTGCGTTAGAGCGGATTAAAGGTGAAATATCTATCAACCTCCTAACAGCAAAATTATCCGCCTCTATTGATCTTGACTTAAAAGATAATATTCGCCGCCATCCCAGTTATTCGGGTTGCGGACTTTGCGGCAAAACCAGTTTAAAAGCATTAGAATTAAAACAATCCAAACCAACAAAGGTAATCCAAAGCAAAATAGATCATCAAATAGTCAAATCACTTCAACAGTCGTTAGCCAAGCAACCATTATTTTCTCAAACTGGCGGCTCGCATGTGGCAGCATTGATTTATGAAAATAACGGCATATTGGATATTAATCATTCTCCCTTTTTTGAAGATGTGGGCCGACATAACGCATTGGATAAGCTTATAGGCTATGAACTACAAAAAAATGACCTTGGTCAGACCGGTATCCTAGTTTTATCCGGTAGAATAGGTTTCGAATTAGTGCAAAAAGCGGTGATGGCGGGTTTTTCTGTCATTATCGCCCTAGGAGCGCCAAGCAATCTGGCGATTCAGGCAGCGAACCAATTTAATATGACGTTAATTGGTTTTGCTAAAGATGATAGTTTTAATCTTTATACAGCGAAAATCTGAACGATTATGCCCATTTTTAGAGAATCAATTTATGTCTGAAAACCTATCACTATTATCGGCTCGAAAAGGTTTAACCGAAAACCTGTTTGAAGACTTGGTTAGAGCCAAAGGGGAGCCGTTCGCGCTGAAAAAATTGGCGGAAAAATATAAAATCGGGGAAGCAAATCTTTACGCAGCATCTAGCGCTTATGATTTTATTATGGGTGACAATGCTAATAAAAAAGCCTATCTGTGCGACGGTTCATCCTGCCTGTGCGCTGGAACTCAAGACAAAGTAAAAGATAAACTCCTCTCTCACTTCAGCGAAAAAGAAATCGGACATGTCACTTGTTTAGGTCGATGCCATGAAAATGCCTCGTTTCAAATGAAGGGTAAAAACTATTCTGGAAAGGATTACTTGGCTCTATCAGAACTGATAAACCAATCAATAAGTTCACAAGAAAACTACCCAATACAATGTACTCTAGAAAAACCAATACTTACAGAAGATATCAATGATGTTAGTGCTTACTATGCACTATTTTCAAAGTTAATCATCGATAAAAACAAGACACAAATTATTGAGGAGGTGATCGCTTCTGGGCTAAGAGGGCGAGGCGGAGCGGGGTTTCCAACCGGAATAAAATGGCAGTCCTGCGCTAATGAGTCTGCTACCAGTCAATCTGGCGATGAAAAATACATTGTTTGCAATGCCGATGAGGGCGACCCTGGGGCTTTTAGTGATCGATACCTGATGGAACAACGCCCCCATTCGGTTTTGTTTGGCATGTTGATGGCGGGGTATCTGGCGGGGGCGGAGTGGGGCGTGTTGTATATTCGCGATGAATACCCTGACTCGGTGAAAAAAATCCAACAAGCAATATCGCAATTTAAAGCGCTACCTATTTTACCGGATACCTTTAAGTTTCAATTTAAGATTATTCGCGGTGCGGGCGCTTATATTTGTGGTGAAGAAACCGCTTTACTACGCTCCATTGAAGGTCAAAAACCAATGGTTTCCGTTCGCCCACCTTTTCCAACAGTTAAAGGCTTGTTTGGCAAACCAACCATTGTGAATAATGTCGAAACTTTTTCTGCTATTCATTGGATTTTAGAAAACTCACCACAAGCTTACGCTTCGCTCAATAATTCCGCTGAACAAAATGGCAAATCAACCGGCTCCAAATTACTTTCTTTAGATAGCTGTTTTAAAAAACCGGGTATTTATGAAGTCGCCATGGGTGAAACACTTTCAAACGTGATCGATCTGGCTGGCGGCTTTTGTAAACCCATTAAAGCTTTGCAAATTGGTGGGCCTTTGGGCGGGATCGTTCCTAAAGAAATGTTCTCGCAACTCACCATTGATTTTGAGTCTTTCGCTAATGCAGGTTTTTTATTGGGCCATGCTAGTTTAGTCGGTATTCCAGAATCTTTTAGCATGCCGAAATATGTGCAGCACTTATTTGAATTTACCGCCGCTGAGTCCTGCGGAAAATGTTTTCCATGTCGATTAGGCGCGACTCGTGGCAAAGAAATGTTTACAAATGCACTCCAAAAAAATGATCCGTTAAATCGTGAATTACTGTTTGATTTGTTAGAAACAATGGAAAAAGGCTCCTTATGCGCTTTAGGGGGAGGCGTACCATTACCGGTTAAAAACTTGCTTGAACATTTTGGCGATGAATTTGAATCGTTATTTAGTCGCTTCACCAATCAAATTCCTGTGTTGGAGAAAAACTAATGACCAGAACAGGTGAAAAAGTGGCGTTTTTAGATGGGCAAGCTTTCCCCATTCGACCCGGTGAATCCATATTAGAATTTTCCAAACGAGCCAATATTTCGATCCCAACCCTGTGTGACGACTCTCGCTTAGAGTCATTTGGTAGCTGTCGTATTTGCTCTGTAGAGGTTGCTCTAAAAACCGATGGTCCCAGCAAAACCATAGCTTCTTGTCACACACCTGTTGCAGAAGGCATGGTGATTCAAACTCAATCCAAATCGATCCAAAAACTTCGAAAAAATATTATTGAACTGGTATTGACTGACCACCCATTAGACTGTCTCACTTGTGAGTCCAACGGCAATTGTGAACTGCAAGATGTTGCAGCACAGGTCGGTATCAGAAAAATTCGCTATAAAAGTGCTATCGATCATTCTGAATACAAAAAAGATAGCCGTCACCCCTTTATGCGCAGTGACCTTTCCAAATGCATCAATTGTTATCGTTGCGTCAGGGCCTGCGATGAAATTCAGGGCGAATTTGTATTAGACATTCAAGGTCGGGGATTCGATAGCAAAATAGTCAAAGGCCAAAATTTATCTTTTGAGGATTCGGCCTGTGTTTCTTGCGGGGCTTGCGCACAAACCTGCCCGACGGCTGCAATAAGTGATGTATTTCAAAGTAAATCTGTCGAAGCCGAAAGAAAAGTCCGTACAATCTGCTCTTATTGTGGCGTTGGTTGTAATTTAGAAGTATCGGTCAAAAATAACAAGGTTCTTTCGATCCGCGCACCTAATGATGCCGAAGTTAATGCGGGACATACCTGTTTAAAAGGTCGATATGCTTGGCGTTTCTACAACCATCCCGATCGTTTGAATAGTCCGTTAATTCGCAAAAATGGAGAGTTGGTTAAAGCCAATTGGGATGAAGCTTATTCCTATATTACCGAAAAATTAAATGCTATCAAAAATGAATCAGGTCCAGATGCCATTGCCGGGATCTCATCGTCTCGCTGTACCAATGAAGAAAATTATTTGATGCAAAAAATGCTGCGTGCAGCGATTGGCACTAACAATATTGATTGCTGCGCAAGGGTGTGTCATTCACCAACCGCTTATGGCATGCAGCAATCTTTTGGTACCGGTGCCGCGACCAATTCGATTAAAGATCTCGCCAAAACCGATTTTATTATGGTGATTGGAGCCAACCCTACGGCAGCTCACCCTGTTACCGGCGCCAAAATCAAACAAAAACTGATGAAAGGAATGCCTTCAATCGTTATCGATCCGGTCAGAACGGAAGTGGCAAAATATGCCACCTATCACCTTCAATTGCGCCCAGGAACCAACGTTGCACTGCTTAATATGATGAGTTACTTCATCATTCAATCAAATTTAGTGGACCTGAAATTTATCGAACAACGATGTGAAGATTGGCTACTATTTAAAACCAATATTTTGGCACTGAATATCGATGAACTCGCAACCATTACCGGCGTCAATCAAAACCTCGTTAAAGACGCGGCGCTCGCTTATGCTGCAGCGAATTCGGCGATGAGCTTTCATGGTTTAGGGGTAACGGAACATTCTCAAGGCAGCCGCACGGTGATGAATATTGCCAATCTCGCTATGATGACCGGAAATATCGGCCGTGAAGGAGTGGGGGTCAACCCACTGCGTGGTCAGAACAATGTTCAGGGGGCGGCTGATATGGGTTGTCAACCGCATCAGGGGGCGGGTTATTACCCCATTGATAGTTTGGAAAACAATCAAAAATATCAGCAACATTATGGGGTCCCCATCCCGATAGGCGCAGGTCTTAAGATCCCTCAAATGTTTGACGCAGCGATCGATGGTCGACTTAAAGCATTATGGATCATGGGTGAGGATGTCGCGCAAACCGATCCCAGTCAAAATCATGTTCTTAAAGCATTAAAAAATTTGGACTTGCTGATAGTACAAGAAATTTTTATGTCGGAAACGGCCAAACTGGCAGATGTCGTTTTACCGGGCACTTCTTTTCTGGAAAAATCCGGCACATTCACTAATGGTGAAAGGCGAATTCAAGCGGTGCATGCAGCCATTAAACCACATCAAGGATGCAAAACGGATGGTCAAATTCTGATGGATATGATTAACCGGCTAGGGTATCAACAAACAAGTGCAGATCCTGATATTCTATTGCAGGAAATCTCCAAGATCGTACCTTTTTTCGCTGGTGTAAAATGGCAAGAATTGAAAAACAATGGAAAACAATGGCCCGTTTTACAGGATGGTCAGGATACAGAAATTCTGCATTTAGAAGAGTTTAGACGTGGCAAAGGCAAATTTCATTATTTTGACTGGCAGGAAAGCCAAGAATTAATTGACAACAGCAAGGAATTTCCCTTTATATTAACCACCAGTCGAATACTCGAACACTATAACGCGGCCACCATGACTCGCCGAAGTGGTAACGAATTGATTGTCGACCAAGATATTTTGTTGATCAATCCAAAGGACGCTAAAGCTAAAAATATATCACACCAAGCAAACGTTAAACTCTCCAGTGAGCGGGGAGAAATAGAGTTACAAGTTGCGATCAGTTCAAAAATCGCTCCCGGCGTTTTGTTTACCACCTTTCATTTTCCCGAATTAATGGTTAACAGAATAACTGGAGATGCTTGTGATAAGGAAACCATGTGTCCTGAATATAAAGTAGTCGCCGTTGATGTAGAGCCTGTATAAATAAATTATTTTTCAATCAAAATAAAAAAAACCGCACCAATAAGTGCGGTTTTTTTGTCTAGCGGTTTAACTTAGTCAAACGAGTACTGAGCTTTCACATACCAGAATCCACCATTAAATCCATAAGGTGAAGTTACTGGGTATTTGGCACCAACGATACCAGACCATGGATTATCTTTTGGATACTCATCAAACAAGTTTTGAGCTCCAATGGCTAATCTTAGATCTTCATTGATGTTATAAGCCACTTCAGCATCTACCGTGAACGCCGAATCAGCGTCTATAGGTAAACTGCCTGCGTCTAAGTGAGCTTCATAATAATCACCATAGTAATTAATCCGGAAGAAGCTATCCCAATCACCTTGCTCATGAGCAATGGTAAAAGTGAACTTATCTTCTGGTAAATTTTCTTCTAACTGTTTAACGCGTGTCGCACCGATAATGGCAGGATTGAACGAATCTACTTCGGTTGTTGTGTGATTGTAAGCGAAGTTAAACTTGGTGTCCGTTCCTGATATGATTTCCGCTGTATAACTGATCACTAAATCCAAACCTTTAGTAGTCGTATCAAAATCATTGGTGAAGAATTTGATGCTAGTGAAATTGGCTGCGTCAGTAATTCCTTGCGCCAACAATACATCAATATCCGCTGGAGATACGGCAAGATCGGAAGTTTGTGCGATGCGATCAGTGACTTCAATATGAAAGAAGTCGGCGGTAATAAACAAACCATCTTCACTTTCATACACTAAACCAAGAGAGTAGCTTTTTGAATCTTCCGGTTGCAATTGCCTGCCACCTAACTGGACTGAAATAGGATTGGTCGGTGGAAGTGTTGCCTGATCTACTAGTCGTAAACTCGAATCGAAAGCCGTTGTCACATTAGTCACATTCGATTGACCGATGGTTGGTGCACGAAAACCGGTACTAATGCCGCCACGTAATGAGAAATCTTCATTAAACGAGTAGATACTACTTAACTTGAAATTAGTGGTAGTACCAAAATCACTGAAGTCTTCAAATCGAATGGCAAAGTCGACTAAAAGGTCATCGGTAAACTCCGTTTCAATGTCAAAGTAAGCACTGACATTGTGACGGCTGAATGAACCTTGAGAACGAGTAGAGAATCCATTAAAGCCATTGGAGCCTGAGCTAAAGCCCTGAGTCGCTAATGGTCCAATTTCAAACGAAGCTGCATCACCTGCGCCAATTTCAAAGGTATCCTGCCTCCATTCCACACCCCACGCAAGAGTGGTGACATCAAGCGCTTTAACAAAATCAGCATTCACTGCTTTTTCACGCTGAGTATAGCTACCGGCTTTGAAGCTAGTGGGAGTATTAGGCCCTAGGGAAGCGTTAACCGTGTTGTTGATCTGGAACTGGGATGAATTTTCACCAATATAAGCGCTCACATCATAGCTGATATCATTGCTAAATACGCCTTTAGTTCCAGTCGTCAAGGATACATCAACTACCTTACCACCAAAAAACGGAGTAAAACCACCGGGAAAGTCAATGTTAAATGTATAACAATTATCATCTGCGGCTACTTGTGCATAGGCAGCTTGATCTAAAATGCTCTGGCCTACTGGTGTGAATATTGCCGGACAAGCACCACTCATATCTCCTGTCATGTCGCCAACCAATGCATCATAACCCAATAGAACATCATCACTAGTATCATCGGGTGTACCATTGTCATCAACTCTATCAGACCCAAAAACACCACCTCGATTATGGGGATTACGGAAGAAGAAGCCGCCTTCAACAGTACGTTCTGCCCAGTTGGCAAACATATAAGCTTCTTTTTCATTACCGAGATCTAATCCAGCATTCACCCAGACTTTAAAATCGTCATTGACTTCCGGAGTACCCCAAACTTGAGCGGCAGGTGTACGAACCTTATCATTTCCTGCGGCAATCAAACCTAAGGCATCGTCCCGTTGAACACTACGGCTGGTCGGATCTTGCTCTTTCCACTCGAAACTGAAGTTGGCAAAGCCCGCTTCGGTTAATGGCACACCAACGTTGGCAGAAAATTGAACGGTATTACCGTCCCCTTCATAGAATTCGCCATATTTAGCTTCAAACATACCGCCGCTAGGCGCATCTTTTAAGACAAAGTTGATTACACCCGCAATTGCATCTGAACCATATTGTGCTGCCGCGCCGTCACGCAGTATTTCAACTTGTTTTAATGCAATGGTTGGAATAACAGAAACATCTGGACCTTGCGAGCCATCAGAAATACCGCCACCCAAAAATGCAATAACGGATGCGCGATGACGTCTTTTACCATTGACAAGGATTAATGTGTTATCGGGTGGCAATCCGCGTAAATTAGCTGGGCGGATAAGTGTGGCTGCATCGGAGATTGGCTGAGCGTTCACGTTAAACGATGGCACCACGCTAGCAAGCATGGAAACCATGTCCTGCGCACCATTCTTTACAAATTCATCACCTGAAATAACGTCAACAGGAACCGGAGAGTCTCCAACTGAACGAGGGGCTGCACGAGAACCTATGACGACCATTACTTGTGCATCGTCGTCATCACCCGTAGCTTCATCTGCAGCGTATACGGGAGTTGAAGCAAATACGACTCCCATCGCCAAGATAAGGCTCTTTACCTTAAATTGATTTGTCATGTTTAGATATCCTATTTCGATAGTTAGTTTAATTCTAGTTTTTATTTTCTACTACTTATTTTAGCCAAAACCCAAGGACCTATTTCTGTCTCTTATACTTTATTACAGGTTATGCCTTTTCCCGTTATAAATTATCTAAAATTTAATTACAAGTTTTTATTGAACCCCCAATCCGCCTCAGGCACTTCATTTTTTGTCCATTAATAATCATCTCCGAGTCAGGTAGAATATTATAGTCTTGTGTGTAGAGGGAGCTTTACTAACCATTTTCCCCTA
>Ga0256845_1001657_pt1 | contig 17470 bp, 13 predicted proteins | sample RiftiametaG_FD_189101 | JGI IMG/M metagenome (GOLD analysis project Ga0256845, IMG submission 189101) | Tube worm associated microbial communities from hydrothermal vent at the East Pacific Rise, Pacific Ocean - Riftia | ecosystem: Host-associated > Annelida > Integument > Unclassified ...
GGCTTCGGCAAGGTCTACAAAGTCTTCGATCCCATCATGAACCGCTACGCGGCGCTCAAGATGCTCAAGACCAGCGTCCCCGAGGACGAGCGCCGTCGGTTCCGGCAAGAGGCCCGCCTGTGCGGGACCTTCATGCACCCCAACTTGGTGCGCACCCTCGAGGTCGGAACCACAAAAGAGCACGGCCTGTTCTGGTTCGCCATGGACTACCTGGAGGGCTCGGACCTGCTCGGCTACCTCAACCGCGGCGAGGCCCTGCGCTGGGGCCAGATCCGCGAGGTCATGTCGCAGACCCTCGACGCCCTGACCCACGTCCACGCCCGCAAGTTCGTCCATTGCGACATCAAGCCGGCGAACATCTTCATCGCCACCGACATCTACGACTCGAACCTGCGCCTGGTGAAGCTCATCGACTTCGGGATCGCTCGGGACCTCTCTGATCCGGAGCCGGCCCCCAGCCGGCGGATCATGGGTGACCCCTTCTACATGCCGCCCGAGCAGACCTACGCCAACCCGGTCCTCGACGCGCGCTCCGATCTCTACGCCCTCGGCATCACCTTCTACGAGCTCGTCACCAAGGGCCATCACCCCTTCGAGGATCTGTTCGAGAGCCACCCTCGCGAGGCGCTCATGGCCCAGCGCGAGCGCACGCCCGTGCCCCCCAGCACCTTCATGTCCAAGGATCTGCACCCCGAACACCGGAGCGACGTCGATGCGTTCTTCGCCTCGGCGACGGCGAAGAACCCAGACGAGCGCTTCCCCAGCGCCCAGGTCATGCGCAGAGCCCTGTCCCACGTCGTCAACCCGGACGGCCAGACAGAGACCTGAACGAGCGGCGGGCCCGGACCTGCTCGCTCCCGGCAACTTCGGCCAGCGGCTTCGGCCAGCCACTTCGGCCAGCGGCTTCGGCCAGCTCAGGGTCGACGCCTGGTCAGCGCTCCCGTATGTGGGGCGATCGTGTACTCGGCCCCCGTCCCATCGACCACGCCGACCGGCTGATCCAGCGCGCTGGCCCGGGCCACCGCCCGGGCCATCGCGGGCGGCCCCGGTGGGGAGAGAGGTGTCTCCACAGGCAGGGCCTGTGCGCGACCGGGCGCCAGGTGCAGGCGCTGCCCACCGAGCTGCGGGGGTTCGCCACGCCTCTTGCGCTTGGTCGACTTTGGATCTCGGACGCTGAACTCGAGGTCCGGCGCCTGTTCATCCCGACCCATGAGATAGACCCGAGTCTGCGCCCCGCCCTCGACCTGCTCTCGAAATGCGTGGCTGTAGAAGCGGACCCCGGGGTACTCGCGCTCGGCCGCCTCCCGGGCGAGCAGCACCGCCGTCAGCACCCGCGCCTCATAGTCGGTGGGCCGGTCGTCGAGACGCTGAGCTTCGAAGCTCTCGTCCGGATCCAAGGTCAGGGACACCCGCACCCAACGCAGCGCCTCCTCTGCCTGGGCTCGCCCGTCGTCCAGAGCGCTCACCGGCCAGCGAAAATAGGTCACCTCCCCCGAGCTGCCGACCGGGTCGATATTCGCGAGCGCGATGACGAGGGCCTCCCCCCCGCCGGGGAGGTCCTCGATGGCTGCGTCGGCCAAGACCGTCGCGCGCTCCATCCTCCACAGTTCGAGGCCCCGCTCGCGCACGCCCTCGAGGTCCTCGTCCGCCAGCGCGGTATAGGTCGGCACCATGTCCGCAGACGAGGGGTCCGCGTAGCCCGGCGTGGGGCCCTCGTCCAACTCCCCCGGGGCCGCGCTCTGGCCCGGATCACAGGCCAGCGAGCACAGGGACAACATCAGGAGGGCCGCGAAGCGGGGGCGGGCGAGCATCGTCTCCAGGGTAGCAGAGCCGCTATGCTCGGGCGTGGTCCGCCTCCGTATCGTCTCCGAAGACGATGGCCGCTCGCCCGCGCAGCGGGCTCGACGACTTCACCGCGCCCGGGACAGCGATGAATCGCGGGCCCTGCTCGAGGCGGTCCTCGCTCCGCTGCGCGACGCTCAGCACCACGTCGAGGGAGCCATCGCCGAGGCCGGTGCGATCGCCGAGGCCGCCACCACCGAGAGCGATGCGCTCGCCGAGAACGGTGCGCCCCTGCGCCAGATCCCCGCCACCTTGTGGCCGCTGCTCGACCGCGCCTACGCGGCCCTCGATCGCTACACGGGGCACCTGCTGCACACGGCGGCCATCGACCCGACCTGTGGTCCGCGCTGCTCCGCCTGCTGCACCGACCTCCCGCCGATCTTGCCCATCGAGGCCCTGCGCATGCTCAGGGCGCTCCGCGAACGGCCTCGCGCCCGCACCAGCATCCAGCGAGCGGTCGAACACACGCGCAGCTTCCAGGCCCTGCTGGCCGCGGCTACCGCAGCCACCGCGGGCGGGCCCCGACTCGACGCCTCGGCGCCCGCCTACCGCGAGAGCCAGCTCGCCTGGCGGCGCCTCGGCCATCCCTGCCCCGTCCTCGGCGACGACGGGAGCTGCTCGGCCTACGCCGCCCGGCCCCTGAGCTGTCGAGCCCACGTCCACGTCGAAGACCCCGCCCACTGTGAACCCGGGAGCCCGCGCTTCTTGGTCGCCGAGCGCCCGCCCCTGTGGGGCCACCCGCGCGAGTGTCAGGTCGAGATGGCCCTCGCCTCCCTCTCTCGGCTGCTCGCCCTGCCCGGCGTCCCCAACCTCTCCTGGGGCCTGGCCCGGCTCCACGATCTCCCTCTGGCCACGGGCCCCTGAGTCGATCGGGTCTCTCGCTCGGGCCAGTCGATCGGGTCTCTCGCTCGGGCCAGTCGATCGGGTCAGTCGATCGGGTCTGGCCGCGGCCCGCCGACTCAGCGCGGCGCCGGCTTCGAGGGCGCGGCCTTGAAGCGCTCGACGATGTCCATGATGAAGCGCCGCTCCTCCACCGCGATCTCCCCGTCGGCCCCAGCGATGCGCCACAGATCCGCCAAGATCCGGCGCAGCGCGTCGTCGCCCGCGCTCATGCGCAGCTGGTCGGCGGCCTCGCGCGCGCACTCGAGCTGAGCCTGGCGATCCCCACGCCGCGCAAACTCGGCGCTCGCCCAGTGCAGCACCGTGCAGACCTCGGCCTCGGTCGCCCGCGGTGCCCAGGTCCGAAGTCGACCGACGACCTCACGCTGCTCCTTTGGATCGAGCTTCCCGTCGGCGTGGCTGACGGTCAGATACAAAAATGCGGTCGCCAACAGGCGCGGGTCCGGGCTCAGATCGAGCTCCTGCGTGACCGCGATGATCAGGCGCAGCTCCACGTCGGGGACACGAGCATCGACGCCAGCGATCTCATAGAGATCGGCGAGCACGGCGGCCAACTCGGGGCGTGGCAGGAGACCCCGGAGCTCTCGCGCGCACATGCGTAGGCGGGCGGCCCTGTGCTCGGCCGCCGGCGCCGCCCGCCAGTCGGCGTGGGCGTGGCGGACCCTGCGGCCGACCTCGACCTTGGAGACCCCCTCGGTCCGCTCGCACAGGCGCGCCACCAGCAGCTCGAGCTCCTCCGCTCCCAGCTCTCCGTCCGCGTCGGCGAGGGCCACGTAGAGGGAAGCCAAGAACTCCAACTCGAGGCCCGAACTCGAACCCGAATCCTCTCGAGCCTCGATCGGCGCGAGTCTGGCCTGGGGTCGAAGCGGCCGCCTGCGGGGGCTCGGTCCTCCCGAGGAGGCCTCCGCGGGCACGGCCGCGAGCGCCCGGGCGAACCCAGCCATGTCGGGGAAACGATCGTCGGGATCCTTGGCCATGGCGCGGGTGACCGCGAGCTCGACCTCGATGGAGATCAATGCGTGAGGGGCCACAGAGCGCATCGAGGGCACGGGATCCCCAATGTGCATATCCAGGATCTTGTGGGGCTTGGGATCGTCGAAGGGCAGCTTGCCGGTGAGCAGCTCGAAGGCGATGCAGCCCAGAGCATAGATGTCCACACGCGAGTCCACCGTCTCGGCCTTGGCCTGCTCCGGCGCCATATAGGCCACCGTCCCGAACACCATCCCCGCCTGGGTCAGGCCCGCCATATCCTCGATCTTGGCGATCCCGAAGTCGAAGAGCTTGACGTAGTCCGGGTTCCCGTCGCGCGGGATCAAGAACACGTTGCTCGGCTTCATGTCCCGATGCACGATCCCGGCGCGATGGGCCACCTCCATGGCCTTGGCGATCTGCAGGAGGATGCCCCGCGTCCGCGACCAGGGCAGGCGACCATGCTCGACCAGGAGCGACTCGAGCTCGCGCCCGGCCAGGTACTCCATGACGAAGTAGGCTTCCCCCTCGGGCGTGGCCCCAAAGTCGATGATGTCGACGATGTTCTCGTGCCCGATCCGAGACGCCGCCCGGGCCTCACGCAGGAATCGCTCGGTCAAGTCGCGCTCGCTGGAGAACTCGCCCTTGAGCACCTTGAGCGCGATCGCCTTGCCCAGAGTAACGTGGCGACCCCGGTAGACCCTGCCCATGCCGCCTTCGCCAATTCGCTCCAGCACTTTGTAGCGCTCGTCGAGCACCACCCCGAGAAGCGGATCTTCGGGAGCATCGGCACACGGCGGCGGGCGGGTGTCGGACACGCGAGCACCCAGCCTAGCAGGCTGGGCGCTCGGCGGGCGAGTGTCGGATGCGAGCGCTCTGCGCACTCTCCCTCTGACCCGACCACGGACACAGAGGCGCGCAGCCTTTGCCATCGCACCTCTTTCTGAGAACTCGAGCCGAAATCTCGAAGTCGTGCTCCCCCGCTGCCGACGCGACACCGCGCCTTCCCCTCTCCAGTCCGGGTCAGCGCGGGCGCGGGTCAGCGCGGGCGCGGGTCAGCGCGGGTGCGGGTCAGCGCGGGTGCGGGTCAGCGCGGGTCAGGGTCAGTGCGGGCCGTGGCCGCCGGCCGACTCGTCGAGGGCCTTCTTTTTGCGCTCGCGCTCCTCGATGTAGACCCGCGCCTCCATCCAGTCGGTCGGCTTGGCCGGGAGCTCGCCACCCAGGAAGCGGCGGAAGGCCTTGTTGGGGTGGTCATCGGGCAGGGGCGCGATGGCCCAACGCAGGACCTCGTCGATGGTGCTCGCAAACCGGACGTCGAGGGCCTTGAGCACGTTCTTGGGCACGTCGTGCAGGTCCTTCTCGTTGTCCGCCGGGCACACGACGATCTTCATGCCGCCGCGATAGGCCGCGAGGATCTTCTCTTTGAGGCCGCCGATGGGCATGACCCTGCCGCGGAGGTTGATCTCGCCGGTCATCGCGACTTCCTTGCGCACCGGTACACCGAGCAGGCCCGAGACCACGGAGGTCACCATGGTCACGCCCGCGCTGGGTCCATCCTTGGGCACGGCCCCCTCGGGGAAGTGAATGTGGAAGTCCACGTGCTCGTGGAAGTCCGGGTCGAGACCGAAGGCCAGGCAGCGCGAGCGCACGTAGGTGATGGCCGCCCGGGCCGACTCCTGCATGACCTCGCCGAGCTTGCCGGTGAGGGTGACCTTGCCCTTGCCCGGGATGATCGTGACCTCGGCCGGGAGCAGCTCGCCGCCGAAGATGGTCACGGCCAATCCGTTGGTCATGCCGATCTGGTCCTCGGCCTCGCCCTTTTGGTAACGGAATTTCCGCGGCCCCAAAAACTTCTGCACGGCCTTGGCGTCGACCTTGAAGGTCTTCTTCTTCTTGTTGTCTTTGACGTAGTCGCGGGCGACCTTGCGCAGCACCGCCGCGATCTCGCGCTCGAGGGAGCGGACCCCCGCTTCCTTGGTGTAGTGGTTGATCAGCTCCTTGAGGGCGCCGTCGCTGAGGCTGACCTCGACCTCGGCGAGACCGTTGAGCTCGCGCTGCTTGGGCAGCAGGTACTGGCGGGCGATCTTGAGCTTGTCCTCGTCCGTGTAGCCGGACAGCCCGATGATCTCCATGCGGTCCTGAAGCGGCAGGGGGATCGAGTGCAGGCTGTTGGCCGTGCACAGGAACAGGACGTCGCTGAGGTCGTAATCGAGGTCCAGGAAGTGGTCCACGAAGGCCTGGTTCTGCTCTGGGTCGAGGACCTCGAGCATGGCCGCCGAGGGGTCGCCCCGGAAGTCCATGGACATCTTGTCGATCTCGTCGAGCAAAAACACGGGGTTCGAGGACCCGGACTTGCGCAGACCCTGGATGATCTTGCCCGGCATCGCGCCGATGTAGGTCCGCCGGTGGCCGCGGATCTCGGCCTCGTCACGCACGCCGCCCAGGGACACCCGCACGAACTTGCGGCCGGTCGCCCGGGCCACGCTCTTCGCTAGCGAGGTCTTGCCGACGCCCGGGGGGCCCACGAGGCAGAGGATCGGGCCCTTGACCTTCTTCACCAGCGCCTGCACGGCGAGGTACTCGAGGATCCGCTCTTTGGGCTTCTCGAGACCGTAGTGATCCTCGTCGAGGATGTTCTCGGCCTCGCTGATGTCGAGCTTGTCGCCGGTCTTGTCCTGCCAGGGCAGGGACAGGACCGTGTCGATGTAGTTGCGGACCACCGTGGCCTCGGCCGACATCGGGCTCATCATCTTGAGCTTGCGCAGCTCCTTTTTGAGGCGCTCGTTGGCCTCTTTGGTCATCTTCTTGCGGCGGATCTTGTCTTCGAGCTCCTGGAGCTCGTTCTTGAACTCGTCCTGCGATCCCAGCTCCTTCTGGATCGCCTGCATCTGCTCGTTGAGGTAGTACTCCTTCTGGTTCTTCTCCATTTGCTTCTTGACGCGAGTACGGATCTTCTTCTCCACCTGGAGAATCTCGATCTCGTTCTGCATCAGCTCATAGAGGGTCTCCAGCCGGGTCCAGACGTTCTCGGTCTCGAGCAAGTCCTGCTTGGCGGCGAGCTTGAAGTTGACGTGCGCGGCGATCGTGTCGGCCAGGCGCGAGGGGTTGTCGATGCTCTGGACGCTGACCGCCAGCTCGGGCGGGACACGCTTGTTGAGCTTGACGTAGTTCTCGAAGGTGGCCTGGACCGAGCGCATCAGGGCCTGGAACTCGGGCTCCTTCTCGGGATCGATCTCTGGCGTCTCGACGATCTCGGCCTCGACCCAGAAGTATTTGTCCTCGGTGTCGAGGTAGTCGCAGATCCGGGCCCGGGTCTTGCCCTCGACCAACACCTTGACCGTGCCGTCGGGCAGGCGCAGGAGCTGGACGATGGTCCCGATGGTCCCGAACTGGTGGATACCCTCGGGCTTGGGGTCGTTGACCTTGGCCTTCTTCTGCGCGCACAGCAGAATCTGGCGGTCGTCGGCCATGGCCTCTTCGAGAGCGTTGATCGACTTCTCGCGACCCACGAACAGGGGCACGACCTCGTGCGGGAAAACGATCAGCTCACGGAGCGGGAGGAGCGGAATTTTGACGGTTGCCATGGCGAAGGTGGCGGCCACGAAATGACGACAGATCGTGGTTTTAAGCCGAGCAAACGCTAGCATCGGGCTACAGTGTGGTCAAACTATCACTCCCCCCCGAGTGGGCGTTTTCCGGTACTGGCGAGCGTTCTGAGCAAAGATGGATACGCCGCACACCGCCTCAATCCTGATCGGCAGGAGGCGGGGTGGGCGTGGTAAACCACCGCCACAGGCGCGCGAATGCGGCCCCCACCAGCAGGGTCCAGGCCACCCCCGGCTCACCGGTCAACGCCCCCAGCGCCACGCTCATCTCGAGCAGCGGCGCCCCCTGAAGCCACGAAGGCATGGTCACTCCGAGTCGTTTGCTCAGCGCCGCCGACCGGGGCAGCTCGAAGATCCGGGCCTCGTCGCCCCGCAGCCGGGCGCGCGCGTGACCGAGCGAGAGCAGCACCGCGACCCCGCCGGTCGCCAGCAGGACGAGGGCCCCGACGTTGGAGCGCTCGGTCTCCGCGACCAATACGTAGGTGAGACAGGCCATGAGCGAGCCGTGAGCCAGGGGCCGAGTGGCACCCGCCAGCGTGTCCCCCGGTACCCAAACTTCAGGCCGCCCCTGCTCGTCCGCTGGGGTCGCAGCCTCATCCCGCAAAAAGCGCAGCGGCGCGAGCAAGCGAGACACATGCACCGCCACGAGCAAGATCAGGGCCGCGAGCAGCATGGTCGGCCAGGTGTTGACCAGCGCCAGCGGCCCGGCGGCCAGGCCCGCGCCGAGGGCCAGGAGCTCGAGCTGGGCGACGGCCAAGTTCGAGCGCGCGAGCCAGCGCAGGGTCCGGGTGCTGACCTCCCGGTGCCAGCGCGACTCCCCGGCCAGGCTGCGGCTGACATGTTCGGTCTCGGTCCCGCGCCAGCCGGAGGTCCGCGAGCGTCGGGCCTCGGTCCGCAACACCAGCCACTCGGCCCGCTCGATATCCTCATCGTAGACCACGCGGGCCAGATCGTCGGGACCCAGGCCCTCGGGCCAGTCGAGCTCCTCCGAGACCGGCATCACCGCCGGCATGCCGGCGAGCTCGCCGGTGAAAAATCCGACCGGCCGCGACACCCCATCGTAGAGCGTGAAGCCCTCGCCCTCTTCGAGGGGGTGCTCGACCATCAGGCGCAACAGCTTGGGATCGATGAAGGCACCCTCGAACACGATCAGTGAGGGACCCCCCACGGCATCGCCGATCGGGATCTCTCGGATCCCCGGGGGCACCAGCGCCAAACCGGGGGCGCTCACGACCTCGGTGAAGCCGGCCTCGCGCGCGGCGTTGGCTGTGCGCTGCGCCAGCGGGACCCCGAGCAAAGGACGCCCGAGATCTGCCCGCGCCTCCGGATCGGGGAACAACACCAAGCGCGGTCCCAGCAGCCCGTGGTCCAACCCATCGCGGGGCCTCGGGCCGGATGCCGACCCAGGCTGAGGGTGGTCCCCGGCGGCCTCGAGCCCCTCGCTCGAACCGGCGTCCGGCTTCCCGGCCCCCAGCCCCAGCCCCAGCTCCCCCGCCCCCAACTCCTTGTCGGACCCGCCCATCTCAGCGCATCACGGCGCGCATGAGCGCCTCGTCGACCTGGCTGAGCTGGGCGACCACGTGGTGAGCCGCGCGCTGATCTTGGTATCCCAGCGACCCCTCGGGTGCGTTCACGGCCGCGGTGGCGATCACCCGCATGCCCGCGTTCACAGCCGAGGTCACGCCCGCGTGGCTGTCTTCGAACACCAGGCAGCGGGCCGGATCGATCCCCATCCGGCCCGCGGCATCGAGGTAGCCATCCGGCGCCGGCTTGCCTCGGGCGTAGTCCTCGGCTCCCATATAGAATTCGAGCGTAGCGCTGAATTCGAGCAGCTCGAGGGCCTCCGCGATCTCTCGTCGACTCGAACCCGAGACCAGCGCTCGGCGAATACCCAGCGCCTCGAGCGTGACCACGAGCTCCCGGGCGCCGTCGAGCACCCGCATCTGCAGGCCCTCGGCGACCATGCCGGTCTTGGCGGAGTGAGCCCCGGCCTGGAGCGCGGGCAGATCATCGCCGAGGCGAGTGTGGACTTGGAGCTCGGCGTGGATCTCTTGCCAAGCGTGGCCGATCACGAAGCTGCGCTCGCGGGCGTCCAAGACCACACCCCGGCTGGCCATATAACGGGCGATGGCCTCGGTGTGGAACGACTCGCTGTCGACCAGAGTCCCGTCGAGATCGAGGAGCACCGCTTCGGGCAACACAGCGCCAGAGTAGCGGGTCTCCTGGAGGGGAGCCAGAGCGGCGATTGGTTTGAAGGTGGTGAAATCCATAGCGAGGCCACGCGATGGGTTTCGCCGCGGGCGGCGAGGCCCTTCAGCAGCGGTCGCAGGCGTCGCCCGCGACCTCGCAGTCGTCCACGGCGCGCTCGCACGCGTCCGCGTAGACGAGGTCGCTGTCGTGGTCCTCCGCCATCGTGCAGATCTGAACCTCGAGATCACAGATCGCGTCGCTCAGTCCACACACAGATGCGCAGCGGTTCACCTCGTCCGCCGGATCCCAGAACTCGTTGGGACGATCGTCCTCGACCTCCCCCTCGCAGTCGGCCACCGCAGCGGGCGCCGTCGTCGTCGTCTCCACGACATCGGGGGTGGGGGGGGCGGGGGCGTCCCCATCAGTGTCGGTCATGTCGGCCCCGCCTAAATGGGACGAATCCCGACCGACCTCGAGACTCACATCCACGTTGCTCCCCACTGGGCGCGAGTGAGGCCCCACAGGCAGACCCCGCGCGCGCATCTCCTGCTCGAGTTCGGCCAGACGATCGAGGGGATCTTCGCTGGCCGCCCCTCCGGAGCGATCCGCCTCCGGCGACGCCGTGGCGGTGCTCTTGTTCGAACAGCTCGTGGGCGCGAGGCACAGCGCGATCAGGCACAGCGCGAGCCCACCGGCACGCTTGAAATCAGGGGGAACAGACATGGCAGGCATCCTCGGCGACGTCACAGTCGCTCACGGCGCGCTCACACGCCGCGCGGTAATCATCCTCATCTTGGTGGCGCTCGGCCAGCTCGCAGATCGAGTCGCTCAGGCCACAGGTCACCTGGCCCAGATCACAGATCGACGCACAGCGTCCTGTGCCGCCGATGACCGAGTCGGACGGGTCGACCGGGTCGGCCCGGTCGTCGGGCTCCTCCTGGGGCCGCTGGGCAGCCTTGGCCTCCGTCGCCTTCTTCTTGTTGGGCTTTTTGCCCTCGGCTTTGTCTCTGTCCTCGTTCTTGATGCTGCTCTTCTCGAGCTTGGAGCGCGCGCCGTCCTTCAGCCCGGTGGGCCGACTCTGCCCTCGGGGGGTCTGTGGTCCCACCTCGCCTGTGCCCACACTCGCCTTCGAGTCCGACGGTGCGCCCTCGTTCCCGCTCCCAGCGTTCCCCCCTGCTCCCCCGCTAGTCTCTGAACTCGCTATGTTCGAGCGAAGCTCGGCGAGTGTGTCTGTCTTGAACACGACGCCGAGCTCACGCAGTTCGGCCTCGACGCTGGCGAGCTCACGCTCGTAGTCATCCAGATCGAGTTCGGCGGTCCCGCTCGTAGGCGCCGACTTCCGGCCTTCGTCGCGGAGCTCCATCGCGGGTTGATCCTCCGACATGGTCGCAGCGTCGACGGTCTCCTCGTGGGCGGCCCGCTCTTCAGGCTGGGTGGAGGCGCAGCCCTGAGCCGCGAGCATACCCAGGGCGGCCGAGGCGACACACGAGCGCGCTGTCCAGCGCGTCACCGCCCGCCCCCGCCCATGACCTCCTCGAGCAGGTCCCGATTCATGTCGAGGGCCTGTTCATAAACCAGCAGGGCCTCGTCGTCCCGGCCCAGGCGATTGAGGACCTCGCCGCGCAGCGCCAACAGGCGCGCCGTGAAGGGGTTGGGATCGAGCTGTTCCCACTCCCTGCCGAGTCCCTCTTGGGCCAACTCGAGCAGCTGAAGATCGGTCTGAGGGTCGACACCGGGCTCGTCCAAGCGCAGCCGCAAGAGCCGGCCGTAGGCATCGTGGCGGAGCTGAACACCCGCGTCTCCGCCCCGCTGCCGGTTTGGCCAGGGCCCTGAGCGCAGGGCCTCGAGGGCGACGATCGCCCCGCTCACGTCGCCACGCTGGAGCATGATGTCGACCTTTTTGTCGGTCGCGTCGAGGGTCTGCGCCAGCGCCACGAGGGCCTCGGGATCCCCCGGGGCCTTGAGCTTGCCGGCCAGGGCCAGGCCCCCGAAGGTCAACAGAGCGCCCAACACGGCACCCGTGAGTACTTGGCCCACGGTGTGCCAACGGCTCGGGGCGCCCCCGCGATTCGGCTCGACGTTCATCGTGTCTCTCCTTGGGCTCGGGCCAACAGTCGCCCGCGCAGTTCGTCGCGGCTGGTGTCGACCGCGACCGTGATCGCTACCCGCCCACCGGGTGCGAATTGGATGTAGCTCGACTCAAAGCCGTTCTGGGCGCCGAGCCGCGCCGAGCCCACCTCGACGCCAGACCCCGACTGTTTCTCTTGTTCGGCGTCCTCGGATTTTTCTTCGGCAATATCGGCCCTGCGCTCGTCCGCCATGGGTGCAGGTGCGAAATTTCGAACGCGAGCCGCCTCTACGGCGACCTTGTCCCGGGCGCCACCACCCCTGGGTGCCGATGCGCCGGGGGCTTCCAGGGCCGATTTCGAACTCGCCTCACCGGTCTGCGAGACCGCGACCTCTGGGCTGGCTTCGTCCGCGCTCGGGTCGAGGACAACGACCACGAGCACGGCGGCGGCCGCGGCCACCGGCGCCGCCCACCACAGCCACGCCTGCCGCCACCAGGGCTGCGCGGGCGCGAGTTCGAGATCGACCTGGGACCAGATCTCGTCGAGGGCCCCCGGGTCGAGCGCCTCCGGTTGGCGAGCGTGGCGCATGAGGTGGAGCAGGGCGAGCTCCGGCTCGACCGAGCCCCGCTCGCCCTCCGCCTCCTGGCCGCGGCGCAGATCGTCCTCCCACTGGGAGCTGAGGACCTGGCGACCTTCGCGGCTGGATTCGTTCGTCTCGTTCATGGTGGACACCCTCCGGGCCCCTGGCGCGTTGCCGCCTCGGCACGACGTGGGCTTGCGTTGGCTTCGCCCTTTGGTCGTGCGCGGCCAGGAACGCCGGGGCCGAATTTCTGCTTACGTGGTGGCTTTGAAAGTTCAGCACGGCCGCCGCGTTGCGCCAGCTTGCCGGGTTGCGCCGGCTCGACGGCGGTGTCCGTCCGCGCACCTTGTTTCGCAGGGGCGCTCACACGTGCACCTCCGCGAGGTCGAACTCGACCCCCTGCTGGTCACAGGCTTTGCGGAACGCCCGCACAGCCCGAAACAAGAGCACGTCCAAGGTCCCGACCTTCACCTCCAGGAGCTCGGCGCACTCGTCACGGCTCCGATCTTCGAGCAGGCGCAGGCGCAGGACCCGGGCGTAGCGTGGATTGATGCTCTCGAGCACACCATCGATGCGCTTGCGCAGCGCCTGGCGCTGGACAACCTCTTCGATGGGCGAGGCCGGCTCCCGATCGCCGAACACGTCGAGGTGGTGAGAGAAGGCGCCGCGCAGGCGCTGGCGCCGACCCGAAGCGCGAAACAGATCCCGAGCCTTGTTCTTGGCCAGGGTCTTGAGCCAGGGATAGATGCTCGAGCCCCGCCACTCGTAGCGGGGCAGGGCCCGGTTGGCCGAGATGAAGGTCTCGCGCACACAGTCGTGGGCATCGTCCTTGTGACCCAGCATCGGCACCAGCACGTAGCTGAACAGCACCGGTGCGTAGTGACGATAGAGGCGCTCGAACGCCCGCTTGTCGCCCTGCATGGCACGCTCGACGATCGCGCGTTCGTCAGGCAGGGGCTCCGGGCGACCCACCGGCGCACCATACCCTACTATCGGCGGGCTGTGCCCCGCCTCGATCAGCTCCTGGCCCGCAACCTCGAAATTTCCCGTAGTCAGGCCACCCGGCTGCTGCGCTCCGGGGCCGTGCGCGAACCGGGCAAAGATCCGGGCAAAGACCTGCTCAAAGACCCCAAACTGCGGCTTGGAAGCGATGCGCTCCCTCTGGAGGTCGAGGTCCGAGGCGCGGCCTGGACCCTGCGCGAGGTCGTGCACCTCATCCAACACAAACCCGTGGGCGTCGTGACTTCACGCAAAGACGGCCGCCACACCACCGCCTGGGAACTGCTCGACGGCGCCCCCCTGCAGCAGGAACTCCGGGCCGTGGGGCGCCTCGATCTCGACGCCGCCGGGCTCTTGTTTTGGACCACTGAGGGTCCGCGCATCCACGCCCTCACCCACCCCAAGCGCGCCGTCCCCCGCACCTATCAAGTCGCCCTCGCTCGGCCCTTCACTCCCCCACCGCGCGATGCCGACGGCGAGATCGCGCTCACGGTCCCCCCCCTCGAGGATGACGACCGCCCCCTACACCCGCGCATCGTCAGCCTCTGCGCCCTCGACGAGGCCGATCGCCACCCCGCCCTCGAGCCCCCGGAGGAGACCCAGTGCCTCGCCCAGGTCGTGCTCCTCGACGGGGCCCACCACGAGGTCAAGCGGATCTTCGCCGCTCTCGACAGCCACGTGCTGCGCCTGGCTCGGGTCTCCCACGGCGGCATGGCCCTCCCCCGGGACCTGCCCGCGGGTCAGTGGCGGCTGCTCGACGACCTCCCCGATCCACCGCGGCCGGCCAAGCCCGCCAAGCCGGCCAAGCCCGCGGCTTCGGCCGGCTCCCCCAAACCGGCCGACCCGGGCTCCGGGCCCGGACCGACCAACCCGGACACAAACACGGGCCCTCGGTGAGCTCGATCCGCGTCGCCCACCAGGTCTGCCCGACCCGCGCCGAGGGGCCCTTCGAACGCTGCGCGATCTGGGTGCGGGGCTGCTCGCTCGCGTGCCCGGGCTGCTGCAACCCGGAGCTGTGGGCGACCGAAGATCCCAGCGCCGGGCCGACCACGGCCCGGCCCACCGAAGTCTCTGTCCTGCTCGACCAGCTCCGAGACCAGCGCCCGACTATCGAGGGTCTGACCCTGCTCGGGGGCGAGCCCCTCGAGCAGCTCCGCCCCCTCACCGCCCTCGCCCAGGGTGCCCAGGACCTCGGTCTCGGCGTCCTGATCTTCACGGGCTACACGCTCGCCGAGGCCCGATCCCTGCAGGGTTTCGCCGCGCTCTGGGGCTTCATCGACACCTTGGTCACCGGCCGCTTTCACGCCCGCGAGCTCGAGCCTTCGTCCGCGGCGGGAGGCAGGCGCTTCATTGGATCTCGCAATCAGCGGCTCCACCACCGAAGCTCACGCTACGCCGATCCGGCGCTCTGGCGCGGGCCCAACAGCGCCGAGATCCGGATCGCCCCCGACGGCTCGGTGAGCGTGCACGGGTTCCCGACGCAGGCTCGGGCCCTCGTCCGCCGGCTATCGAGATAGGCGCTGTGCCCGAGCTCGACACGCGAGTTCGATCGGCGAGTTCGATCAACCGGGCGCGAGTTCGATCGGCGAGTTCGATCAAATGGGCGCGTGCTCGGGCGGCGAGTTCGATCAAATGGGCGCGTGCTCGATCAGCAGCTCGGCCTGCTCCGCCAGCAGCTCGGCCTTGCGTACGGCGGGCATGAAGCTGTGCCGGACTGCGGCCCCGGCCATGCTCACCACCTGCTCGGCGCTCCAGCCGAAGCTCGCCGCACAGCGCCGATACTCCTCGTTCAGGGTCGTCCCGAACAGGGGGGGATCGTCGCTGTTGAGGCTCACCTCCAGGCCCTGGCGCATCAGCTCCGGGAGCGGGTGCGCGGCCAGGTTCGGGGCGAACCCCAAGACCACGTTGCTGCTCGGGCAGACCTCGAGCGGAATCTGGTGCTCACGCAGATGATCGACCAGCTTCGGGTCGTCGAGACAGCGCACACCGTGGCCCAGGCGATCGGCCTGAAGCAGCTTCAGGTTCGCCCACATGCTCTGCGAGCCGTCTTGCTCGCCCGCGTGCGGGACGCTGTGCAGGCCCAGAGCTCGGGCCCGCGCAAACACGGGCGCGAGCGCGTCGACCGGGAAGCTCGGACCTTCAGGGCCACCCACGCCCAGGGCGATCACCCCTTCGTCCAGGTCCCGCCCCCTCAGCGCCAGCTCGAGCGTGCCCTCGGCCTGGTCGGGGAAGCTGCGCACGACGTCGAAGACCCAGGCGAACTCGACCCCGAGCTCGGTCCTGGCCCGTCGCCGGCCCTCGGCCAGACCCGCCAACATGGCGTCGGGGTCGACCCCCTGGATCACGTGGGTCATGGGTGTAAAGGTCATCTCCACCCAGCGAACCCGCTGGCGCGCCAGCTCCTCGCCGATCCCCACGACCGCCTCGGCGAAGTCCTCGGCCTGCTGGAGACAGTTCGAGATCCCGACGTAGATGGCGATGAAGTCGCTGAAGCCGGTGAAGCGATAGGCCTCGCGCAGGCCCAGCACGCCTCGCTCCGCGCCGGGCAGGGTCACCCCTCGGCGCGCCGCCAAGCCCAGGGCCAGCGCCGGCAACACGCTGCCCTCGAGGTGCACGTGCAGCTCGGCCTTGGGCAGGGCCTCGATCAGCGCCCCGATCTTCGGGTCGAGAATCGCCTCTTTCTCCGGGTTCTCCGGGTCCACGCGCTCGCTCGTCACGCTCCGACCTTAGCAGCCCAGGGCGAGACCTTCGCTAGGTCTCGGCCGGATCGATCGTCGGGGGCGAGACACCGAAACACCGCTGTACCCGACCCCCTACCCGACTGCCGTCTTGGGCTCCGGGCCACGTGACACGGGCGCTGCTCTCGCTTGTCCTTTCTCCAGCGAGCGGGCATCGTTGCCGACCGTGGGCGCAGGATCCGACCAACCCAGCACCCCCGATGCGCCCCCGAGCGACGGCACGACCCCGATCTCTTTTGCCTGGTCCCTGGTCCCGGTCGTCGCCCTGATCGTCCTCCTCGCCCTGACCATCATCGTGCTCGAGGGCTCGGGGCACATCCCCCTGTTGCTCGGCGCCTGCGTGGCCGGGCTGGTCGCCTGGGGCCACGGCCACACCTGGAGGACACTCCAAGACGGCATCCTTCAGGCCGTCAATCTGGCCATGGGTGCGATCTTGATCTTGCTCGTGATCGGCGTGCTCATGGGCACCTGGCTGGCCGCGGGCATCGTCCCGGCCCTGATCTCTTGGGGTCTCGAGCTCATGTCCCCGAGTTGGTTTCTCCCGGCCAGCTGCGCCGTATGCTCCGTGATCAGCCTGGTCTCCGGGTCGTCGTGGTCGACCGCGGGGACGGTCGGGCTGGCCCTGATCGGAGTCGGCAACGCCATGGGCATCGACCCGGCCATGACCGCCGGCGCGGTCATCAGCGGGGCCTACTTCGGCGACAAGCTCTCGCCCATGTCCGACACCACCAACTTGGCCCCGGCCATGGCGGGCGCGGACCTGTTCACCCACATTCGCCACATGCTGTGGACGACGGGCCCGGCCTGGGTGATCTCCATGATCGCGTTCACCATCGTGGGCCTCGACCTCGAGGGGACCGCCGACGCCTCGCAGATCGCCGCAATCACCGAGGTCATCGACGCCAACTTCGAGCCCAGCATCCTGCACCTCCTGGTCCCCGTCGCCGTCGGGGTCATGGTCGCGCTCGAGCTCCCCGCGCTCCCGACCCTGGTCACCGGCGCGCTCTTGGGCGCAGCGCTCGCTTGGGGCACGGGGACCCCCGTCGCCGAGGTCATGGCCGCGGCCATGGACGGCTACAAACCGGCGACCGGCTCGGCCGAAGTCGACGAGCTGCTCGCCCGCGGGGGCATGACCAGCATGTCCGGCACCGTGCTGCTGATCCTCTGCGCCATGTCCTTCGGCGGCATCATGGAGCGCACCGGCCAGCTCGGCACCCTCGCCCGCAAGACCCTGACCGTCGCCAAGTCCACCGGCTCGCTGATCGCCGCGACCGTGCTCACCGCCATCGGGGTCAACATCTTGGCCGCCGACCAGTACCTCGCGGTGGTCATCCCCGGCCGCATGTACGCCCAGGAGTACGCCGACCGCGGGCTGGCCCCCAAGAACCTGTCCCGGGCGCTCGAGGACGGGGGCACCATCACCTCGCCGCTCATCCCCTGGAACACCTGCGGGGCGTTCATGAGCACGACCTTGGGTGTGGCCACGCTCGCCTACCTCCCGTGGTGTTTCCTCAACATCCTCAACCCGATCATCAGCATGATCTACGGGTACACGGGCTGGACGATCGCCAAGCTCGA
>Ga0256845_1001658_pt1 | contig 17466 bp, 14 predicted proteins | sample RiftiametaG_FD_189101 | JGI IMG/M metagenome (GOLD analysis project Ga0256845, IMG submission 189101) | Tube worm associated microbial communities from hydrothermal vent at the East Pacific Rise, Pacific Ocean - Riftia | ecosystem: Host-associated > Annelida > Integument > Unclassified ...
TTGTTGAGTTTTATCTCACTCTCGTTAAATATAGCCCCCCCTTCGACAGGATTGGTTGCCAAGAGATTAGCTCCATCCAAATCTAACATAGTAATAGTGTTTGAACGAGCAGAAGCTACATGTACAGCAGCACTTACAGAGATGGAACCCTCTAACATACATCCTATCATACATTTGACATCATAAAGCTCTGCAATATCTGCTATCTTTAGGGCGTGTGAGATACCACCACACTTTGCTAGTTTGATATTGATGAGGTCACAGGCATTCATCTCTAGTAGCTCTATAGCCTGTTTGGCAGAGAATACTGACTCATCAGCTAGAAGAGGGGTTATTGTTCTCTCTTTTATATATCTCATTCCTTTAAAATCATCGGCTTTTATGGGTTGCTCTATTAGTTCGGTGATTATATCTTGATTTTCTAACTTTTTGAGTAGTGATACGGTCTCTTTGGCACTCCATGCTTGATTGGCATCTATTCTTAGTGTAGTATTTGGAAAAGTCTCTGCAATAGTTTTGATTCTATTGTAATCTTTGGTTATTGATTCACCTACTTTTATCTTTAGGATGCCGTAACCAAGGTCTATGGCATTTTGGCAATCCTCTATCATGGTATCAGTATCATTTAGACTAATTGTAATATCAGTTTCAAATCTTTTTTTGCTTCCACCCAAAAGTTTGTATAGAGGGAGTTTTAGAGATTGAGCTAATAGGTCATAGAGTGCCATCTCTAGGGCTGATTTGATAGTGCTGTTGTGTATCATACTATGCTCTATAGTGTAGAGTAGGGTGTTGAAATTCTCTATTTTTTTATCTATTAACATAGGTTTTATATATTTAACAGCCCCTTTCATACTAGCTAGTGTTTCACCTGTTATAACTGCTGTTGAAGCCCCTTCACCATATCCAATTAGTCCATTGTCTGTATGGATGGTAACTACTAAGTCTTTTAGATGTGTTACGGCTCGTAGAGCTGTTTTAAAAGGTGTCTTTAGTGGTGCTTTTAGGGTTTGGGTTTTTATATCTATAATTTTCATTTTGGCATTTTAACATAAGAAATCATAATTTAGTTTATTATTTATTCAAAAATATTGAGTTTTATTAGAAAAAATAAGTATAATAATATAAATTTAACATAAGGGAAAAAATGCGATTAGTATCATTAAGTACTCTAGGTTTGAGTATGATTATAGCGAGTTTTATAATGGGTTGTGGAGGTTCTTCGTCATCTAAAAGTAATAGTAAGAGTGATGAAACTACTGTAGATGTGGTAGATGTAGTTACTTTAATAAAAGGGTATCTTATAGATGCACCTGTTGAGGGGGTAGATTATAGTTGTGGTGATATTAGAGGTATAACTACTAGTACAGGAGAGTTTTCTTGTGAGGAGGCACCTGTAGATTTTAGTATAAGTCTATTAAAACTAGGAACTATTGATAGTTTTACTAGTGATGGTAATGTATATCCACAAGATATAGTTGGTGTAGATAGGGATAATTTTGACGACCCGAGGGTTATTGCTCTTGCTAGACTTTTGCAATCGTTGGATGATGATGGAGATATTGATGATAAAATTACTATATCCAAAGAGACTTCTGACAAATTTGATACAAATTTAAGTGGTTTAGATTTAGAATCTCAAGTTGCAATAGGAGATGGAACTCTTGTGGGTCAGATAGATGCTTTAGCACATCTACAATCTAATATGTCTACATATATCTCAACAGAGAGTAATAATTCAGGTACTTCAACAGATAGTAATGATTCGATAGAGAGTAGTATCTCAAATCTTTTAACAGAAAGTAATAATTCAGGTACTTCAACAGATAGTGATGATTTGATAGAGAGCAGTATTTCAAATTTTTTGAGAGAAAGTAATAATTCGGAATAGAATAGATTATCTAGTGCTACTATTTCAGGAGAAGCTGAAGTTTTAATGTGCAATCATCATTAAAACTTTAGCCACTCCAAGCCCCATAAAAGTACCAATAATATACCCCATCATAGCCATCAGAACACCTATAGGAATCAAAGCTTTGTGATAAGCACTAGCCAAGATAGGAGCAGAGGCAATCCCCCCAATATTAGCAAGTGAAGCAACCCCTAGAGTAAATAGGTCAAGTTTAAACAGTTTGGCAAATATTACCATAATAATCGCATGAGTAGCTATAATTACAAATCCTGCCAAGATATAGAGTGGTGCTTGGGTAAGCTCTGAGAAATTCGCCCTAGATGCGATAAGGGCAACGATAAGGTAGAGCATAATATTAGCTAGTGGAGATGCAGAGGAGTGACGACTTATAGGGGTCATACCCATAGTGATACCTATGATGGTAGCAAAGATAACTATCCAAGTGGTTTTGGTCAAAAAACTTGTAGTTGGCATATATAAGGCTAGAGATTGTGAGATAACAGAGACTATCAAAGCTAAACCCAAGAGCATAAATAGCGAGGGGAATTCTGTTGGCTCTTTTTGTTCTTTTATATCTAGTGTAGAGGTTAGAGTATCTAAAACAGAACCATCTGCTTTGACCCATGAGTTAAATTTTGAGGCAAATGGGACGAGTGCTAGAAGTATCATAACCCAAATGGCATAATCAATAGAATCTATTAGCAGTACATAACCCATAGCACTATCAGGAAGTTCCAAAGCACTTTGAATTGCTATCATATTGCCAGTCCCACCCATCCAAGAGCCACTTAATGCTCCAAATGCTTTCCATGAACCCTCTTCAAAGAGGTTGTGAAATATAGCAAATGAGATTATAAAGCCCAAAGAGATACTAAGAGATGCCAAGAAAAAGGCTGAGAGTATCTTTTTGCCAAGTTTGAGTATCTTGCGAACATCTGCTTGTAGTAGCATTAGGAAAATCATAGCAGGGAGTAGGTTTGCTTTAAAAGCCTTGTAAGCAGAGTTTATCTCATCTGTTTTTGTCCATAGCTCTAGTGAGGAGAGTGTCATAACTGTAAAGTAGAGTATAACTATAGCAGGTAGATACTCAAATAGCTTTGCTCTGCTCTTGTACTCCATATAGACTAGAGTTGAGGCGATAAATAGTAGGATAGATAGGTAGGGGAATGCTGTCTGTATCATTTGGAGTTGAAGCCTTTATTAAAAATCTAAGGAAATATTAGCAAATTATCCTTAATGGCTTCAACTATTTTTTCTATTTTTTCCAAAAGGAGAAGAGAGTCACACCTATAAAATCACCCAAAATATCGTATAAATCAAATGAACGACTAGGAATATAGTATTGTGTTAGCTCCTCAATAATAGCAAAAGCCAATACTATTAATGCCCCTATTTGCATATTAAAACCAAAGAGTCTGTAGGATTTGAATTTTAATCCAAAATTTAGAAACCAAGCCATCATTCCATATAGAAAAATATGACCGAGTTTATCCCCATAAGGGATATTACCCAAGAGCCGAAAAGCAAAGTTATGGTCTGCTGTATCAGCTAGAAAGATAATGGATGAGATAAAGATAAAGAATCCCAAAGGTAGTGCGATTCTTAGATTGATACTAGACATATCTTGCCACCAACTCTTTTGCAAATTGTGTATCTATCTTGGCTCCCATCTGCTCAAACATCGCATAGTAGCCTAGTAGAGTTCTGTCCAAAAATATATACTCTGCGTTTATTTTGTGGACTGCTTCTATCTGTGTCTGTTGTACTTTCATAATAGTCTCAAATCCTCTTTTTGAAAAACCATTGCTCTCTTTGAAGTCATAACTATCACCCTCAAATATCTCTATATAGATTCTATCTAGTGGCTTTATCACATTGAGATAGAACTGCAACATCTTCTCATCTGTATCTCTATCTATCATCTCCAAATCGTGATACTGCTCTACTAGTATCATATCATCATCACCCATTATCAAAGAGTGGTGTAGCTTGGAGAAGGAGTGTAGAAACTCATCATCAAACCTCTTGACACAACCAAAATCTATAATCCCTAGTCTCCCCTCATCCATAAATATAAAATTACCAGGATTTGGGTCGGCATGGACGGTTTTTAACTCATATAGAGAGATAAAAAAGCTATCAAAAATCAGCTGTGCAAAATCATCTCTCTCTTGTTGTGATGGGTTTCTCTCTAAAAATCTCTCAAAGCTATCACCTTCGAGAAAGGAGGTACTTAAGACCTTGAGAGAAGAGAACTCATCTACCACCTTTGGAATGACTATTTTGTTTCGTTTGAGGTTTTGCTCAAAAAATCTTGTATTCTCTGCCTCATGCTCATAATCTACCTCTTCATGTAGTCGCTCTTCGACCTCACTCATAATGTGGTCTATATTTTTACCCCCTGCAAATCGTTTAATCCCAAATCTCAATATTCCCAAATCACTCTCTATACTGTGAGCAATGCCAGGGTATTGGACTTTTACGGCTATCTTGTTATTTTGATGCTCTGCTAGGTGTACTTGACCCAAACTAGCTGCTCCAAATGAGTTACCATCAAACTTATCAAATATCCTGTTTGGGTATTCTCCTAGCTCCTGTTTGATAATCTTTCTAATCAACGCTCTATTGATAGGTGGGATATTGGAGAATGATTTACCAATCTCATCGAGATACTCTTGTGGTAAAAATGGCATACCTAGAGCGATATGTTGAGCAATCTTGACAGATATTCCTTTGAGTTCTCCTAGTGAGTCTATGATGACCTTTGCAATCTCTGTATGAGTCTCTGATTTTGAATTATCTCTTTTGGCTTTGGACATAAAAGCTCTCTTGACTGCCCCTTTGGTTGTGGTGGCTCCTATTTTGAGCATCGCTTTTCCTACTACTTTTCCTCTTGCTAGTTTTGAAGTTGGTATGCTATTTTGCATCAAAGACCCCTTTTAGATTTCTCTTTATCTTCTCAAATTTTGACTTTTTGACGGAGAATCTCTCTAGTGATGAGAGTAGATGTGTTTTAAAGAGAAAAACACCCAAATCATGAGCCTTGTTCATGATACTAGATTGTAATAGAGCTTCGATAACACCCAAAGAGTGGTCTATAAACTGTGTAGTGTTTTCAAATGACTCTGAATCATCTTTGACCCAATATGCAACTACCATAATATAGTAGTCCCAAAATAGTTTTGGTAGATGTTCTAGTAGAGGGGGAGAGGGAATCTCCTCTGCATCTATAGCAATCTCTAGCATATCTTTGACCATATCCATAAAAACTTGATTGTTTTTATATAGAGACTCTATTTTTAATCCACTTGATTTAAAAACCATATCAGAGATTTGTAGGATAAACTCTCTATCTTCGAGATATAGTTCCAACTCAGTCTCTATGAGTGACTGCAACTGCTCTCGCAAGGTATAGGTGTTAAAGTCCTCTATCTCTTGGAGTATTTGGGCTGACTCTTTGTGTTTCTGCTCTACATAGGCATATAGTATCTTCTCTTTGGTTGGAAAATAGTTATATATTGTTGGATTACTAACCCCTGCATTTTTTGCCATCTCTCTCATTGAGGCGTTTTTGAACCCTTTTTTTATGATGAGGTCAACGGCTGAGTTTAAGATTTTGGCTCTTGTCTTCTCTTTTGCTGATTGTGATACTTTCATTTTTTGCTCCTAATGGATTAAAATTTAATATAGTATATAATAAAATAGATATTTTGTCAATATTTTTATAGTAAATTAAATTTTTATATTTTATAAAAAATAATTTAAAAAAAGCAATTCTTGTACTTATTTTAAAAATAGTACGATATAATTTTATTTAATATTAATTTAAGGAATGAAAAAAAATGAATAAAGTTAACTTGCTACTAATGGGATTACTACTTATAACTACTGATATATCGGCATCTGAGGTAGGTTTTGTAAAACAGGTCACAGGTGTGGTAAAGATAAAAAGACTTAAAAAGACACTTAATGTAAAAAAACAAGATAAAGTATATAGAGATGACATTATTATCACACAAAAGAGTAGTACAGTATGTATTATCTTAAAGACAGGAGAAGCTATAACGCTTGAGGAGAAGAGTGTTTTGCCTATTAATAAACATCTTTCTAAAAAGGAAATTTTAAAGAAACATTTAAGTATGAATATCTAAATGTGAAAAAGGCTTCACTTTCCCAAAAGAGAAGAATGATAAAGCATCTTTTTTAATAATATTTAATTTATTTGGAGAAATATAGGGACTAGACAAGATAAAATGGGATAAAATATTTTCAAAAATATTTTATTAAGGGACATATGTATAAATCATTAAGCCATATGACTATATTACTAATTGTTGCTATTTTTTTTATACTGCTTTTTTATACAAAACTAATTCAAGAGTATGATTTAAAAATCTATGATTTGACCTCTTTCATATTTAGTGTATATAATGGAGATGATGATAGTAACCAAACATCAAATGTGGTGATTGTCAATATTGACAATAAAAGTATTAGTCAGATTAAACAGTGGCCATGGTCTAGGGTTATCTATGCACAATTGATTGCTAATATCAATGAGATGACTCCTGCGACTATAGGCTTTAATATGAGTTTTTGTTATAAAGACAAAGCTTCTCCTATTGTTATAAAGAAATTTTATCAAAAGTACTTCGACTTGAACACTACAATCAATAATATTCCAACAGAGTTACAAAATAATGACCGTTTTTTGGCTCAAAAACTTGCAAACTCGAAGAGTGTACTATCTGTTAATCTAAGTAATAGTAATAAAAAAACAGCTGCTCATTGTGCTGATTTATCCTATGATATTTTAGATATGAATGGTATTAGACATATATCTACAGCTACCTATCTAAAGTGCAATACTCAAGAGTTTCATCAAAATAATCCCAATTTTGGATTTACTAATATCCATGTAGATAGAGATGGTAGAGTTAGAAAGATACCTCTTTTGAAATCATATAGAGATAATATCATACCCTCTTTTGGGTTGGCAACTCTTTTGAGTCTCAATATTCATGATTACGATGCTCAAAATAGGGTATTGAGTTTTTTTGATAGCTCTATTTTGTTGGAGAGTCGAGATAGACTGCTTCTTCCATATAGTCGCTCCTCTGCTCATACCTTTTCGGCGATTGATGTATTAAAAAGAGAGGTCCCTTCAGAGACATTTCATGGGAAAATAGTTATTGTTGGTTCAACTATTAACAGTGAAGATAGATATTATAAGATATTTAATGGAAAGAGAGTCTATAGTAGTGAGATTCATGCCTCATATATTGAGAGTCTACTAAATCATACCTTTTTGATTCAAAATGGTATCTACAAGGGATTAAATATATTTGCTGCATTTTTTCTCTCTCTTCTGCTCTATTTTCTCTTTAATAAACGGTGGTATATGGCTATGTCGATAGTAACATTCTCTGTAATGGTTTTTAGTATCTTTTGGTTAATTATAAAGTTCAAAGAGGGGATATATATCTCTATAGGGTATCTATGGGTTCCTCTACTCTCTGTTTATGGAATACTTCTAATAGCTACATTCTTTTCTAAAAATAGAAAAGAGAAGGAGGCACTAAAAGAGGATTTGGTTAGGTCTCTACATAGCACGGCTACATCTATGGCACTTGTTGCTAATACACATGACCAAGAGACAGGAGAGCATTTAATTAGAACAAAAAAATATGTGAAATTATTAGCAATGCAACTCTATAGAAAAGGATTCTATCCTAAATTAATTACTTTACATCAAATTGAGTTGATAAGTGAGGCTGCTCCACTACATGATATTGGAAAGGTAGGTATTAGCGATAGTATATTAAAAAAACCAGGAAAGTTAACAGTAGAGGAGTTTGAAATTATGAAAAAACACTCTCAATTAGGTGCTGATATTATTACACAATCATTAGAGTACTATGACCATAATCCTCTATTGGAGATTGCTTATAATATTGCACTCTATCATCATGAGAGGTGGGATGGAACAGGGTATCCTACAGGTCTAAAGGAGGAGGAGATTCCTATAGAGGCACAGTTGATGAGTATAGCTGATGTCTATGATGCTCTAATTAGTAAACGAAGATACAAAGAGGCATTTACTTATGATAAGGCTGAATCTATTATTATCTCCGAAAGGGGCAAGGCATTTAACCCTATACTTGTGGATATTTTTATAGAACAAAAAGAGAGATTTAAATCAATCTCTCTGGAGTGGCATGAGGAGGAGAAAAAAAACTAATGAGAGCAATTATAAATGCAAAAATTATAGATAATAGAGAGATAGTAGAGGGGAGTTGTCTACTATTTGATACTAAAATAGTAGATATATCCAAAAATATACCAAAAAATGTAGAGATTATAGATGCCAATGGTGCATATCTATCAGCAGGTTTTATCGATATACATATACATGGCTCAGCAGGTGCTGATGTGATGGACGCTACTCCACAAGCTCTACAGACTATCTCAAACTCACTACTCCAAACAGGGGTTACATCATTTTTGGCAACAACTATGACCATGTCTACTAGGGAGATAATAGATGCGTTGAGTAATATACAGAAGTATAGAGATAGAGTAGATGGAGCGAAGATATTGGGAACTCATCTTGAAGGTCCTTTTATCAATCCCTCTAAGTGTGGAGCTCAAAATCCAAAATATATTCAATCCCCAAATATAGAGTTAATCAAGCCATTTATCGATACTATAAAACTAATAACTATAGCTCCAGAGGTAAATGGTGCAGATGAGTTTATAGATTATCTACAGAGAAATCATTCCCATATTCTACTAAGTATAGGTCATAGTGATGCCTCTTTTGATAAGGCAAAAGAGAGTTTTAGTAGAGGGGTATCTCACGCTACACATCTCTTTAATGCTATGAACTCTCTACACCATAGAGAGTTAGGTGTAGTTGGTGCTGTATTGAGTAGTGATGAGGTCTCCTGTGAGGTTATAGCTGACAATATCCATATACATCCATCACTATATAATATGATTTTTAGGATAAAAAAAGAGAATCTACTGCTAGTCACAGATGCTATGAGGGCAGGGTGCATGAGAGCAGGGGAGTACTCTTTGGGTGGGCAGAGTGTTATTGTGAGAGATGGAGAGGCTAGATTAGAGAGTGGAGAGTTGGCAGGTTCTGTCTTGAAGCTAAATGATGCCTTGAAAAATTTTTATAATCACTCTGAAACCTCTCTAGGAGAGATTATTGATATGGTTACACGGATACCTGCTAAAAGGTTAGCTCTAGTGGATATGGGAGAGTTAAAAAGAGGTTATTTTGCTGATTTAGTTCTATTTGATGAGGAGTTTAATATCTTAAAAACTTTTATTAATGGAGAATTACGATATAATAAGAAAAAACTAAAAAAGGAAAGATTATGAACAGAGGAATATCGATACATATAGGTCTAAACCATTTAGATACAGAACACTATAGTCCTGATGTGAGTCCACTTGATACATGCGAACAGGATGCAAAAGATATGCAGAGTATCGCACTAGCTCAAAACTTTAAATCATCATATATGTTTTTAACAGAAAACGCCACTAGAGAAGCAATCAAGTCAGCAATTGCAACAGCTAGTGAAGAGTTGAGTTCTGGTGATATACTCCTCTTGACATACTCTGGACATGGTGGGTTTGTTCTTGATAAGAGTGGGGATGAGGATGACAATCTTGATGAGACTTGGTGTCTCTATGATGGTCAACTGCTTGATGATGAGTTGTATTATCTCTGGTCTCTGTTTGATGAGGGGGTTAGAATTTTTATAATCTCTGATAGTTGTCATAGTGGAACAGTAGCAAAAGCTAATCCTAGTGGATTAGAGCCTGACTCTAAGATATTTAAAAAGAAACTACTCTCCTATGATACAGCAAAAGAGGTCTATCTAAAAAACAAAGACTTCTATAGTGATTTGGAGAAGTTTTATGGGATAAAAGAGGAGAAGAGTGATAATATCAAAGCATCAATCAAGCTCTTTGCTGCGTGTCAAGACCCACAAGTCTCATATACTATGACATTTGCACAAAATAGTATCTTTACAGAGAAACTCAAAAATATATGGGATGATGGTAGGTTTGTAGGGAACTATGCTGAATTTTTTGAGCAGATTAGTGCAGAGGTTGAGGCTTTGGACTTTTTGCCTACGGTACAGACACCAAATCTATTTTCTGTTGGAAAAGAGAATGAGGAGTTTGATAATGGAAAGCCATTTCAAATATAGTAGGGATAGTCCCTACTCTTAAATATCTATATTATACAGTACTGTTTTTTAATAAAAATTCCAATTTAAAATAGTATTCAACCTAACCTAAAATATCTAAAATATATGAGACTCATGAGTAAACTAATGGGTTGAGTAGTCAAAATTAACTTTAATAAAATCTTATTATAATAGTAATATATATTTTACAAGGGATTTTTTATGGGAACTAAGCGATACAGAGATAGAGTGTTAGATGTTAGAAAAGATAGATTGGATTTGAGAGATAGGAAGTATAGACCTATCTTAAAGACTCTGCCCAAATCATATCCTAATGATAAGAATATTGAAGCTATTGTGAGTTGTTATATGGAGACGGGTATGATACTTGACCAAGGGGATGAGGGGAAGTGTACTGGTTATGCCTTGGCAACTGTTATTAACTATCTACTTTGGAGAGATAATTTAAATGGTAGATATTTGGATTTTGTCTCTTGTCCAGCTGATTTTGCAATAAAAAAGGTTAGTGAGCAGATGCTATTCAATCTAGCTAGAGTCTATGATGAGTGGGATGGAGAGGATTATGAGGGTTCTAGCTGTAGAGGTGCGATGAAGGGGTGGAATAGACATGGTGTTTGTGAACAGAGCTGTTGGGAGATAAAACAGGATGAGCCTAATGAAGGATGGGATAGAGAGGCTAGAGAGAGACCTCTAGGTGCATACTATAGAGTTGATTCGGACTCTATCTCTGATATTCAGTCAGCTATCTGCGAAGTTGGTGCGTTGTATGTCTCGGCAACTATCCATAGTGGTTGGTGGAAGTTAAAAGATTATAGTGGTAAATTGACAGATATTCCTATTATTGAGTATGATGAGTTTCCACAAGGTGGACATGCCTTTGTGATGGTTGGTTATACACGGCATGGTTTTATAGTTCAAAACTCATGGGGTAAATCTTGGGGTTCTAGTGGTTTTGCGATTTTGAGTTATAATGACTGGTTAGAGAATGGGATGGATGTTTGGGTGGCTGTTATGGGAGTACCTATTGAGATTGAGTCTGTACCACATTCGTTCTCTTTTTTGTCTCTTGCCAATAGAGAAAATGAGTTGGTAGAGGGGACAGCAATAATGAAAAAAGCCCTCTCTTATAGTTATAAAAATAGAAATTTAGAGCCAATAAGTGAGGATAGAGCCTATCAATATACACTAATTTTAAATAGATATGGACGAGCAAAACATACTATTATCTCTACATGCTCATTGGATAAGTCTATAGATATTATATGTCATGATAATATCGAGAAGTGGACAGAGAGTAGCCTTCAAAATAGAAAAGTTGCTATTTATGCTTTGAGTGGTTTTTGTGATGAAAAGGATTTAATAAGCAAAATTAGAGTTATAGCTCCATATTTTTTAGAAAATGGAATCTATCCTATCTTTTTGGCATGGCAGACAAGCTCTATTGATGCTATAAAAAAGTCAATAGATGATTTTTGTAGAGATATGAGAGTAGAGAACGGGATTGATAGAGAGAAGTCTAGAGCCAATAGAGAGGCACTAGATAGAGCCATAGAGGAGCATTGTCAAAAGATTTCAACAAGGTCTATCTGGAGTGAGGTCAAAAAGAAGTCATTAAGAGTAAATCTCTCTAGAATAGAGGAGTTGAGTATAGGTAAAGATGACAAGCAGGGTGTTTTACATATCTTGACAGACTCTTTTGAGAAGTTAAAAAATAGATATGGAGATGATTTTGAGATTCATGCTATAGGACACTCAACAGGTTCTCAACTAATTGCAACAAGTTGGTTGGATGGGTTAAGAGATAGAGGTATGAAGTTAAAATCTCTATATCTTCTCTCTCCAACTCTCTCTTTAGCTGATAGTAATAGATATATTATTGGTGCTGTAGAGAGTGGTGTATTGGCAAAAGAGGAGCTACATATATATATGCTTGATAGAGAGATGGAGCTATTAGGTAGTGTCTCAGAGTACAATAAATCACTACTTTATCTCATAAGTCGTTCACTGGAAAAGACTCATAAAACACCTATTCTTGGGTTGGTGGAATCATGGGATACGAATAATAGAGATAGAGAGGATGGTGTATTTAATACCCGTCAATTAGAAGATATTAGAACTTGGCAAAATTTTGCTTTTGACCCCAATAATGTAATTTCATCAATTCAAGTTATGGGAAAAGGGCGAAGTCTGCATAGATGTTCTATAGATAGTGATTTTATAAAGTTGAATCATGATAATTTTGATAGTAGTATTTATATATTAGAATCTATATTAAAGTCGATATTGGGAAGTAAATTTATATATAGGGTTGAGAATTTGTGTTGATTTTAGATACAATATTTTTTAAAAAGGCATTGGATGAAAAAGATTTCTATATTAATACTATCTTTGGCAATTTTTACTGCTTGTCAAGCAGAACCTGAGGTAGAGAAGGGTGAAAAAATTGTTATCCCACAAGAGAGTAGTCAGTTACTTATGGTAACAACTGATAATTGGAATACCAAGGATGGAATGCTACAACGGTATGAACGAGATGGTAAATCTTGGAAAAAAGTTGGAGAGCCGATAGATATTGTGTTAGGAAGAAACGGTTTAGGTTGGGGAATAGGGTTACACACTACTCCAAAAGATGCAAAATACATAAAAAAAGAGGGAGATGGTAAAGCACCTGCTGGACTTTTTGCTCTAGGCAATGGATTTGGATATGAGGATTTTGAGATAGATTTTCCATATAGTGTATATAAAAGAACAGACCACTGTGTAGATGATAGTAAGTCAAAATTTTATAATACCATAATAGATAGTACAAAAGTAAAAAAAGATTATAAAAGTTTTGAGCATATGAAGCTAAAAAATGATTTATATAAATATGGAATAACTGTAAATCATAATCCAAATAATATTGCAAATGCAGGTTCATGTATATTTGTACATATAAGAAATAAAAAAGGAGGAGGTACAGCAGGATGTACAGCTATGAGAGAGGATAAAATTGTTAAAATTTTAAAATGGCTCAAGAGAAGTAAAAAACCACTTTTGTTACAATTACCTAAAACAGAAGTGGCAAAAAAAATTGCTAACAATAGCTTAAAATAGCTGATATTAAAATCTATCTAGTTTTTTAACTATCTATACTTATATAAAACAATATATTAACAAAATATGTTAATAGTGGTTGTTTTATATGAAACTGTAGATTCATAAACTAACTATTTTGTATCCAATAGGTCAACTTGCTCTAAAAATGGTTTTATATTTAGAGATTTTTCTGCAAACTTTTCAATAAGCACTTCTAAACGCCCATTTTCAGGTATCCATTCATCCAGATGAGACAATCCATAACTCTTTTCGGACTTAGTAAGACCTTCATACTTTGGGAGTTCATTTTGTAAAATTTCTATGGTGTTTGGCATATATATCCTTTTTATTTGGTGTATTAATTGGAATGGTTAATTCTAACAGAAAAGTTATTTATATACAATATAGCATTTTCACTAATGTTAAAATTTAAACAATTTTTAATATTATATAACTTTAAATTTAGTTATTATTGTGAAGAAATCCCCTATTCCTACATGAGAATGGTATACTATTATGATATAATTTTAGCTTAAATTTATCTAAAGATAAGAGGAGATTATATGGAATTATTATTAGTTTTGGTCGGTATGGTAGTTGGAACACTATCAGGTTTTTTCGGGATTGGTGGGGGGATGATTCTTGTCCCTATATTGATGTTATTGGGGATAGATATTAAAACAGCGATTGGTATCTCAATTGTTCAGATGGTTTTTTCCTCTTTTTATGGTTCTTATCTCAATTATAGAAGAGGTTCTCTTGTTTTGGGAGAGGGTATATGGGTAGGTGTTGGTGGTTTTATAGGGGGGTCTATTGGTGCTTATGTCTCTACTAATATTCCTAGCTATATATTAGAGTATCTATTTTTTGGACTTCTGCTCTTTGCTCTATATAGACTATTTTCTGCTAAATCAAAAGATGATGGTTCAGTTAGAACTCTGCATATAGGAGTACTCTTTTTTGTAGGTATTCTCATTGGTATTTTGGCTATTAGTCTAGGGGTAGGGGGGTCTATTATGCTTACACCTATTTTGGCAGGATTCCTACACTATCCTATCAAAAAGGCAGTCTCTGCTGGACTATTTTTTGTGGCATTCTCATCTATAGCAGGGTTAACAAGTCATCTTGTTGCTGGTAGTATTGATTTGAGCAAAGGGATATTTGTAGCTGTTGCCTCTTTGGTTGGTGTCTATTTTGGAGTATGGCTCAAAGAGCATGTTACAGACTCTAAACATAAACTCTATCTGCTCATTATGTATAGTATAGCTATAGCTATTTTAATAAAAAAAATATTTATAGGTTAATAAATGAAAAAAGATAAAATAGAGGTTTGGGGGGCAAAAGAGAATAATCTAAAAAACATTAATATAGAGATTCCTAAAAATCAGTTGGTGGTGATTACAGGAATTAGTGGCAGTGGAAAATCTACATTAGCATTTTCTACACTATACGCAGAGGGGCAGAGACGATATATTGAGTCTCTATCATCCTATGCTAGACAGTTTTTAGGTCGAGTGGGCAAACCTGATGTTGATAAGATAGAGGGATTAACTCCTGCTATTGCTATTGACCAAAAGACTACTTCTAAAAATCCTCGCTCAACAGTGGGTACTATTACAGAGATATATGATTATCTACGACTTCTATTTGCTAGGGTAGGGCGACAGCACTGTCATGAGTGTGGTAAACCTATCTCATCTATGAGTGCTTCTGATATTATAGAGGAGGTTTTAAAACTACCAAATGGTATAAAGCTTGTGATTATGGCTCCACTTGTCAAAGAGAAAAAGGGGAGTTTTGCTGATATGCTTGACTCTTTGAGACATAAAGGGTATGTTAGAGCTATGATAGATGGTGTAATGGTTAGACTTGATGAGGAGATAGAGTTATCTAAAACCAAAAAGCATACTATCAAAGTAGTTATAGATAGAGTGGTAGTCAAAGAGGAGAGCAGAGATAGAATAGGACAAGATGTAGAGAAAGCCCTAAAAGAGTCCTATGGTGAGGTGGAGTTGGAGATTTTAAACTACAAAGATTTTGGTATGGATAGAGAGCATATTCATTATTCTGAACATCTTGCTTGTTTTGATTGTAAACTCTCTTTTGAGCCACTTGAACCTGTCAGTTTCTCTTTTAACTCACCAAAAGGGGCTTGTCCTCTCTGTGATGGTTTGGGAATTCGATATGTAATTGACCTCAAAAAAGTAATCAATTCTGCTTTGAGTGTAGAGAAGGGTGCTGTTAAAATAATGTATGGTTTCAACAAAAGCTACTATACAAAATTCCTCAATGCCTACTGTGAGCAGAATGATATACCTATAGATATACCATATGATGAGTTAGAGAGTTATCAACAAAAATCTATACTCTATGGTGGTGGAAACCATGTTATCTTTACTTGGAAAAAGCACAAACTAACAAGAGAGTGGCCAGGTGTTGTGAAATTTGCTCATGATATGTTTACAGATGAGAAGGATATGTCTGAGTATATGACAGAGAAGGTGTGTGATAGATGCAAGGGGCATCGTCTCCGTCCGAGGTCTCTAGCTGTCAAAATAGATGGTAAGAATATAGCTGATATTATAGATATGTCTATAGAAAAGTCCTACCACTATTTTATAGATAGAGAGAATTTCTCTCACTTTACAGAGCAACAAAACCTAATAGCAGATTCTGTTTTAAATGAGATAAAAGAGAGGCTATTTTTTTTATATGATGTTGGGCTTACTTACCTAACTCTAAGTCGTGATGCTAGAACTATATCAGGTGGAGAGGCACAGAGGATTCGTATCGCCTCACAGATTGGTTCAGGGCTTACAGGAGTGATGTATGTACTTGATGAGCCTAGTATTGGACTACATGAGAGAGATACCAAAAAATTAATCCGTACACTTCGCTCTCTACAAGAGAAGGGAAACTCTGTAATAGTTGTAGAGCATGATAGAGAGACGATTATGTCAGCTGATTTTGTTATAGATATAGGACCTGGTGCTGGTCAGTTTGGTGGTGAAGTTGTCTTCGCAGGGAGAGGCAAACAGATGCAAAAAGCCAAAACTCTAACAGCAGAGTATCTATTTGGAGCAAAAGATATAGAGTACCCACACGATAGACCCCAAGAGGAGTGGATAGAGATAAATAGTGTTACTCTAAACAATATCAAAAACCTATCAGCTAAAATACCTCTAAAGAACTTCGTCTGTATTACAGGTGTAAGTGGAAGTGGAAAAAGCTCTTTGATTTTGCAGACTCTACTACCAGTAGCAAGAGAGGTTCTAAATCACGCTAGAAAAGTAAATAAGGTAGATGGAGTAGAGATAAATGGACTAGAGAAGGTTGACAAAGTAATCTACCTAGACCAAAGCCCAATAGGTAGAACCCCTCGTTCAAATCCTGCTACCTACACAGGTGTAATGGATGAGATAAGAAAACTATTTGCCAAAACAAAAGAGGCAGAGCTTAGAGGCTATAAGATAGGTAGATTCTCATTTAATGTCAAGGGTGGAAGGTGCGAAAAGTGTTCAGGTGATGGTCAAATAAAGATAGAGATGCACTTCTTGCCTGATGTATTAGTAACATGTGATGGATGCAGTGGAACTAGATACAATACCCAAACACTAGAGGTACTATATAGAGGAAAATCTATAGCAGATGTACTAGCTATGTCTGTAACAGAAGCGATGGATTTTTTCAAAGCTATCCCAAAAATCGCTATAAAACTAAAAACCCTAATGGATGTAGGATTAGACTATATCACTCTAGGTCAAAATGCCACAACCCTATCGGGTGGAGAGGCTCAACGGATAAAACTAAGCAAAGAGTTAAGCAAAAAAGATACAGGAAAAACCCTATATATACTAGATGAACCAACTACAGGACTACACTTTGCAGATGTAGATAGACTCACAGGTGTGCTTCATCACTTGGTAGATTTGGGTAACTCTGTAGTCGTGATAGAACACAACCTAGACATGGTAAAAAACGCAGACTATATCATAGACATGGGACCAGAGGGTGGTAATAAGGGTGGAGAGATTATAGCTACTGGCACTCCTGAAGAGTTGGCTCAAAATCATATGGAGACAGGGTCTTATACTGGGAAGTATTTGGTTGAGGAGTTGAATTGACATACTCCCCATGCCTAAAGGCAGGGGATTCTAAGCTCAAACAACACTAGCCTGAAAAAACAGGTCTTACGATGTCTCACTTAAGAGTCGATGCCCCAACTCTGTGTATATTTATACT
>Ga0256845_1001659_pt1 | contig 17458 bp, 8 predicted proteins | sample RiftiametaG_FD_189101 | JGI IMG/M metagenome (GOLD analysis project Ga0256845, IMG submission 189101) | Tube worm associated microbial communities from hydrothermal vent at the East Pacific Rise, Pacific Ocean - Riftia | ecosystem: Host-associated > Annelida > Integument > Unclassified ...
GTATGATTTTAAAGTGGTTGAGTTGATTTTTTGTATGATGGGAGTGACGGAAAACCCGTCAGATCATACCAAATCGTTCGACGCTTAAATCGGCAAAAAGTATGATGGAAGCGGCGACGGCTACAGACTGGCAACAAGCTGGATTACTCAAACCATCATTACTAAAACCGTTGATCGCCACGCTTGAACAAAGTCAAATTGTTAAAGTGATGGGGCAATTATCGAAGACTGATAAAACTGGTTTAGAAAAAACGATTCAAACTATTTTTGGATATGAATAGCAACTAAAAAATAAGCGGCTAAAAAAACAAAAGCTCTGCCATTTGTGACAGAGCTTTTGGAGCTTCTTTTTCTCTATTATTTAACCATCGACAAGAAAGTTAAAACTGGCAACTTAAAATACTTCTCTATTTACTTTCAAAGCTTGAGATGCAATAAAAACAAATCGCCCTTTCTTTAACTTATAAAATAACTCTTTTACATTTCCATGGTAAAACTCATTGTATATTTCATCAGAACCTTCCAAATTAATTAAGGGCTTTTGAAATGGTTCTTCTAAAGAATAAATTTTTATTTCACTTAAAGTTGAAACCCCACAACTTAAATAAGATCGATAGCTCTTACTCCTAGCCCCAAAAGATCCAACTTCGCCATGCGCAAAAATTATACCCAATTGCTCTGACGAAACATGCACGTATGCTCTATCTACTTCACTAAAAAAAGTTCTTCCACTTAGTCGAGAATATTCATTCATACAAATGTTAATCGCTTTTTCAATCCTAGTCGATGAAACATTTTTAATCATAGGACCTTCTCCGCATGCAAATAAACAAAGAGATAGTATTAGTGCTAGGTATTTATTCATCATCACTGGATTACTCGACTTGGTTTTGTTCCCTGAAACTCAATCGTACTACAACTCCCAGGGTTACAAACGCCTATACTCACTCCATTACTGGTCTGCACTCCCAAATATAGGGATTTCCCCGATGAGCTAACCCAACCAGCGTCACCACTCCCGCCCGAATAACTATATATTTGATTAGAGAATCTCAACCTGCCACTAGGATGTGTGTGATAACCAACATACGCTGTAGTCAGCGAGGCAGATCCTTCACCACCGATTATTGGGAAGGTATATCGATAGCCATCGGTATCTTTCCAAATACTACCAGCAACTTCAAGCCCGTATTTCTTTGAAAGTGGAGCAGTTGCATTCAACACCTCTTTTGCGGCGGCGTCGATTGAACCAAAAGTTCTTGCAGAGCTCAAAGTACCATCAGTACTGAGAGCAACTAATTTTTTTTGGAAAGCGGCGCGATTTGCATCTGTACTACTCCCTTCACCTGTAGAGACAGTGCCGTCATTTTGACCGGAACGAGCCCCTTCACTAAACGCCCACTGGAATGCTGAGGTAGCTGCTCCATTTGCAAACTTACCACCTGTCAAACTAGATGCCGTTCCCCCTACAATCGACGCAACCATAACTCTTGCACTAGGAGAAGATTTGATACCATCAATAGCGGGAGCAAATGCCTGGGTCACACCAGCGGCAACAAAAGCATTACCGAACTTTCCTCCAGCAAGCTTATTCAAGACTCCACCAGCGACAGCATGAGTGAGTACTTTTGCAAACTGCTGTGCAGAAGTCAAACCTCTACTCGCAAAAGCTTGCAAAGTAAATTCATCTGTTATATCTATGCTTTTCATGAAATCTATAGATCTCTTTGTGTTTGCCGCTGCAACCCCCTCATAATACGATCCAATAGCACTAAAAGCCCCCATTGTAACCAAAGCTATCCCCGCTCCTTTAGGGCCTCCAACCAAAGCGCCTCCAACAATTACTCCCAAAGGCCCGCCTACAACACTGAGAACAACTGAGGCAACTTGCTTAACAGCTCCCTTGTTCTTTCTCCACCATTTACTCGCACTAAATGAAAATCCACTCGGATCAGTTAAAGACAGAGGATTATTTATCACATAAGAATAGCGATTTAAACTCTGTGAATTCTTAGGTGCTTGTATAATGGGGTCAGCCTGCAAGAATCGACCAAGCATCGGATCATATATCCGACCATTCATATGAATGATACCCACTTCCTCAACACTCTCATGCCCAGTAAAACCGCGAAGCGTCAATGCACCACCAATCGGACTAATAGCCTCCCCGCTAGTCTTTTTACCCCAAGCATCAAAAGTAAAGCGTTGCTCAACAGACCCCGCAGCATCGGTAATCACATCGGTGGAGCCAATATGGTCGGTGTAAACATATCTCGTTGTACTCACACCATCCTTTAGACTAACAATAGTGCCACCAAGATTACGCCTGACTTCAGTTCCTGTATCCGATGAAATAATTTCAACGCTACCCAAATAAAGCGTTGTTGTGAGTGCACCACCTGCATTATCTGTCCGTTTAAAACGGCGATGATTAACGTCATATTCAAACTTAGAAGTATGACCGCCTTTGACAATTTCAACCGCTTTATCAAATGCACTGTATGTGATAGTTCGTCCATTACCGCTAGTTTGATTGCCATTTTGGTCATAACAATAAGATTGCCCACCCGCCGCGGTTACCGCATGTCGACCAGCAGTAACACCACAACCGGATTCTTTAGTTGCATAGGTATAACTACCAACGCCTTTTTTCCAGGTGATGTTACCCCAGGCATCATAATCCACTTCATTTTGATAAGTGCCACCATCAAAGCTGATCTCATCCAATCGGTTTAGATCATCATATTGATAATCTTCCACCTTATTGGTGATTAAATTTTCTTTGTGTTCCAAATGTCCCAAGGCATTAAAGTGATGGTCAATATATTGAACTAGGTTAGTTCCGTTCGCATTGCCAGTTGTAATAATATCTAGGAAGCCTCGATCGGCAGTATAAGATCGGCTGGTGACCAACCCATTACCACTGAGAGAACTGGTGACATTACCTCTGGCATCCATGGTCAATATTTCGTTATATACCTGCCCATACGCTGCGCCGGCGGCCTCTCTCACTTTGTACAGATAACCCGCGCTATTGTATAAATTACGCAAGCCCTTGTTGCCGCCACTGGCATCAAAACTCTGGAATACTCGACCAAATTGATCAAAGGTAGTTTGTTGAACGTAGCTCAGACCGTCAATATCCGTGGTAACGCTATTGCCGCGCCCAAAGGCATCATAAGCATAAGTTTTTTGATGAGAACTGGTATTGCTCGTAGTGACGAAGGATTCACTTAACAAATTACCACTGCTATAACCTGTCCCCATATTGTTGTCAAAATTCCGCACTGTCGATTCAATCAGTGAACCGTTTGATGCATAGAGATAGGTATTAATCGTTCTCCCTAATTCATCTCGAAGAGGTGTAGAGATTTGTCCTTTTGCATCGGTTTGACTAACCAACTCTCCCGCAGCATTGTAATCGTATGTCCACGAAGCATTATTTTGGCCGCCTTTGTCCCAATCCTTCATGCTGGTTTTTCTACCCAGATTGTCATACAACATGATTGATTGAGTTAAATTATTAAGCTTGAGGACTTCCAAATTACCATTAGCATCATACTCGTAGCTCAAACTACCCGTTAAATTATCGACTAAGGTAATTATTTGGCCGATAGCATTTTTGGTTTCAACGCGAGTCTGTTGAAGTTCATTGGTATAGACAGTGGTTAAACCTTGGTAATCTATTTGAGAATACGTTAGATCTGGGTTATTAATTTTTATCGGACGACCAATTACATCGAATTCTGTCACCGTAAAATAGGTTCCGGTCACACTGCCAGAATCCACATAAGGTTCACTCACCTGATAGTTTCGACCTTCGATATCATAGTGAAAATCAACACTGTAGAAATTACTATTATCAAATGCCAAAGTTGAAGTTTTTAAATCACGACCAATGGCATCTACATATTGGTAACTATAGCCCTCTCCATTACTTTGGGATTTAATCCGAACAATCGCACCCGCTGGGCAACTAATAGAACCATCACATAATGCTTTGGTAACTATTCCCCATGTACCCGTCGAACTCCTGGAAAAATAAGCTCCACCAAAGCTGCTATATACACTTTCGGTAACAACACCATTTAAGCCGGTGACTGATGTGGGCTGACCAAATTTATTTCGACTATTGACCTCGCTGGCGACCTGACCGTAGATATTTCTCGTTTGGTCCACATAGCGACCATCCGTATCATAATCTGAGTAACTGAACCGATTGATGTAAAGCGAGTTGGTTAAATCTTGAGCCGTTGTAATACCACAGTCTGAAACATGCACGGAACAAGTTGCCGTGCTGGTAATGTTGCCGTAATTATCGTGCTGATAAACAGTAGTAAGCTCTTTATTTGCACCTTGAGCTTTCTCAATAATTTCTTTTTCAAGTAATCCTGTGACCAGATCGTATTCAAAATCAGATCGTCTAATTACATCTGCTTTACCGGTCACTCGATGGGTCACTACTGAGTTGGTCAATCGAGACAAATGCCACTTGCTGGAATCAATCAGATTATCGTAGCTATTCACTACCGTTTTAGACGCCACTGACAGGTCGCTTGCATCATAAGTGCTGGTTGTTATTTCAAGGGGATTACCGTAGGCGTCAAAATCATTAATGACACTTCCGCCAGAATGATCACCATAGGTCACCACTTCTTTTTTGAGTTTGATACTCGGGTCGTCGAAATCCCAAAATTCTTCGGTTGATTGACTTAAATAAGGAAAGACAACGCTTCCGTTATAGGTAGTTTTGCTTAAATAGTTGTTACTTGATGTGCTTAATATATCGCCACTAAGAGTCGTATTAAATTTAAAACGCGTTGTTTCGCTGGGCATGCCAACAAATGGATAATCCTGTCTATAACTGGTTTGAGTAAAAATTAGACTTTGTTCATCGTAAGTTCTTAGCTGTCTAAACCCTAAAAACCCACGGCCACCCGCTTGTATTTTGGCACCAAAATATTGATACTGAATGCCAGCTTTACGATTTGGGTTATCGTAGTCAGGCGACGTACTGCTAACATGCCTCACTAAAGACATTGCACCATTTAAATCAAACATTGGCGATTGATTGCCTAGAAGCAGTGATGGTGCATCATTGTCCTCAGCATATAACGCGGCCGTCACTAATGAACCACCATAAGTAATATCTGTAAGATTGCCCATACCGTTATCAATCAGTTGAATTTTATTTTGTAAATATGCATTTTCAGTAACTTTGAGAAATCGATATTTTGATATGGATGATTCCAGTAATTCCGCACCGCCATCTCCATCGAGATCAACGGGGACAAAACTCATTGTGTTATCGGTCGCAGCATATGGCGTTTGATAAGAAGAGAGATATCCTTCACCGGGACTCCACTCGACCACTCTGAAAATACCGTTATGAACGTAACCCAGATCGACATAACCGTCAGCATTGGCATCATAAGTGGTTAGCGGCTTACCTTCGACGCTAACACCGCCTCTGGTATCAAAATCCGTTCCACCATCGTGATCCCAAGGACCGCCATCTTCTATTTGAGTGATGAGCACCGCATCTAAAAATTCTTTTCCTGTGTTTAGGCGGTAACGCCAGCGTCCGTCTCTATTTAGTCGGTACAAAAGATCAGCAAACCCGTCAGAATTTAAATCAACGATTTGTCTGCGATATGTATCCAGTATTTGGTTGCTACCAAGCGGCATCGTATCTGTTTCTATCGCAGCGTATTCGGTAAAATGACCGTCTCCATCGGAGGCGTAAATGATTGTTTTGGATACGGCGCCCGTGAGACAGGAGCCGGTGAAAAAATCCCAACCACCCGGACAATGAGCGACATGCGCTATCAGATCGACTTTCCCATCACCATTAAAATCACCCATCTGGTTATAGGTTAACGCTCTTCCCGAATCTTCCTTCATAAATAAAACTCGAGAAAGTGAGGACATAGAGGTATGAGTAAATGTAACTAAACTAGGAGTGCTACTAAACTTGTAAGGATTTATTCCGTTTACATCTCTTTCCATGAAATATATTTTTGGCGCGGGAAAACTAAAATCTAAAATATCACTTAGACCGTCCGCGTTAAAATCGCCAAGAACCATTTGTCTAGCATACCCTTGATCGATGACGATACCAGTATCGATAAGGCTATCAGCAAAACAATTATCATCTTCAATAAGTAGAACTTTGAACGTACCATCTCTTTCAAACATTAAGTCACTCTTTCCATCGGCATTGTAGTCGATGATATGCCAGTTTTCTCTCGCTGGTTCCGATGCCAAGGCGACATCAACCTCTCTAAACTGACAGCCGCTACTTTGATATTGGGTGCCATTTGAAAACTCAAAACCGAAATAATTTTTGTTAAGAGAGTTACTGTGAAAAACATAATAATTATCTGCCTTTCCATCACCATTAATATCTGCCGGCCTGCCATCCATCCTATTCGATCGACCTATTGCTGAACCATTTGATGACTTGTAGCTTGTATCATTCCAAGTGAATTCGGTATCTGGCAAACTGACACCGCCAACTGATTCAGTAATGGACTTGATTCTACTAAGACCAATACCTCCAACACTCATGCTCATTAAACTTGTGGGAGAGATTTCGTAGTTAAGCGTGTAGGTTCTAAGTTCAATACTATTGTCAGTGACAACTATATTATTAAGTTTTTTACTTAGTTTTGACTTGCCTCCTAGCGAGTAACCTCGCACCAAATCACTACGTAATACGTAATTAAATTCGATGTTAATATTGGGATTATAGGAAATACGCTTTAGTACTACTTCACCCACATTAGCATCTATATCGTATTGATAGGTGATTGGATTACCGTTTACGCTGGAATCTATGACCTGACTACCAAACCAGGTAATCACTGTATTTTGTACGACACCATTATCGTTAGCGACTAGCTCTGCATCAGAATCATCCGCTGTACCGTAAGTTGTTTTGCTACCGTCTTTTCGCCAAACTTCAAAATAAGAAGGTCCGTTACCTTGTGTACCGTATGAAATGATTCGAGTTTGGGTATCGATGGCAGTGCGATATTCTGCCCCATTCATTCCGTAGTCTTCATTGTTAATTAAAACAAGCCTTTGACCATCAAGACAAAACACATCGGAATAATTTAGGGAAACATCACCATCATTGCCAATTCCATCTTGCTCCGCCGTTCTTCTGCATCGAGTAATTGCTGAGCTGGCGCTAAGCGACCAACCTATGCCTAAGTTACCATTGCCACTACCGGAATTGTAGTTTAAAGAAACAGACGGACTCGCACCGCCGCTACCTTTTGGGGTTAATAGAGAAATGGTGTAATTTGCCTGACCACCTTCATCGACTCGGAATTCTCCGGTGACTGCACTGATGGCATCGGAAGTGAGATCTGGGAAGGGTAATGGTTCTACGTGCGGGGCTGGGGCTTGATCCACTGGAACTAGTGTTACTTGAACATTGACCGTAATCGTATCACTCAGCTTTCCATCTGAAACAACAATATCAAAACTATCACTACCGATGAATCCACTATCTGGCGTGTATGTGAAAGAACGGGAATCACCTGTTCCAAACCCTGATACACTTCCGTTTGTAGGTGCTGAACTCTGGCTCCAAGTTAAAATATTGTTTTCTTCGTCAATCGCAGATAATTGGAAAGATACCGTTTCATTTATATAAACATTGATCTCATGATTCTGTCCTTGCCAAATAAAGGGGGGTAAATTTATTACGGCCCTAACCGAATCACTGTAACCATATACACTACACTTAGGAACCTCATTACAAGCCTTGACACGATAAATATAGTCCCCCGTGTTTATTACTGTGTCGGTCGTCCGCATACCGGTCAATGTGTCTATAGGGGTGTAACCACCCTCGATGCTTCGTTCAACGGTAAAAATAGCATTTAAATTTTCGGGGTCAGAACTTAGTGACCAACCGATATTAACTAGCCCTTGGTCGCCGGTTGAAGTTGCTGTTACATATTTTGGTATATCCGGTGTATCAGGAATGACAATATTCCGTACCGTAATGTTTGTCGAATCAACTCCTTGCCCACCCTCATTATCAGTTACTGTGAGTTGAAAAACTAAAACTTCATCAACAGTCACTTCAGGGGCGGTAAAAGTTGAATTAGCACTATTCGCGTTGGATAACGTCACGCTCGTGCCAGCCGTTTGCGCCCATGCATAACTAACAATCGATCCATCTGGATCAGCTCCGGTTCCAATCAAATTCACCGTACTGCCTTCACCAACGTAAAAATCAAAACCATTATTTGCCAGCGCGGTCGGCAACTGATTCACATTATTAACTAAAATAGAAACACTATCCGTTGCCGTACTGCCGTCGCTATCCGTAACTGTTAACTCAAAAGATAAAAATGTAGCAGCCGAAATGATAGGTGCCGTAAAAGCCGGGCTGGCAATTTGTCTACTTGAGAGCCTGACCTTCGGCCCCAAAATTTGCACCCAAGAATAACCGCTAATCACACCTTCTGGATCAGTTCCGCTGCCGGACAAAGTTACTGTGTTTTGTTCATTCACTATTTGATCGCTGCCCGCATTAGCGGTTGGCAAATCATTTACTGAATTGACCGTCACAACAAAGGTATCGGTCTTGGTTAAGACCCCATCAGAAACTGTGAGCGTTATAGTGGCAGTTCCGTTTTTATCGGCTAACGGAGTCACGCTCACCGTTCGATTTGCACCATTCCCGCCCAGCACAATATTACCGTTAGGAATTAAACTCGTATTATTGGAAACCTTAGATAAAGTTAACGAACCCACTGAGGTTTCTTGATCACTAATAGTGAAACTGATAGCGCCTGTAGTACTATCTTCATTGATGGTTCGATTACTGATATGACTAATCGTTGGCGAATCATTCACCGATGTCACCGTCAAAAGAAAGGTATCATTTTTAGTCAAGTTACCATCCGAAACGATTATCGTTATGGTGGCACGACCACTTTTATTGGCGGCCGGCGTCACTCTGACGGTTCGATTAACTCCGTTACCACCAAAAATAATATTACCACTGGGTACCAAAGTCGTATTGCTAGAAGCTTTCGATAAGATTAATGCACTGCTGGAAGTCTCCTGATCGCCGATGGTAAATGCCACATTACCAGTATTGTTATCTTCATTAATGGTTCGATTACTAATATTACTAATGGTCGGCCTATCATTCACCGCTTTCACTCTTACCGAAGCATAATAATAAGGACTGTAAGCGCCCGCACTATCTTTGACCCGCATTTTAACGCTCAAATTACCGTTAAAATTAACACTTGGCCTAATGGTTGTACCGCTGACGGTATAGTTCGAGTTAGTATATACATATAAGACAAACCGGTTGCTATCAATATCGCTAATCCTTAGATCACCCAAGTGAATGGTGCGATAAGTGTCTTCATTAAAATCTGCGACCCTGTCAGAGGTTATGGTGGGTTTATCGTTAACGGCTTTAACGGTAACCACAAAAGTATCACTTGTCGTCATACTACCATCAGACACTTTGATTATGATCTTCGCACTGCCACTTTTATTTGCCGCAGGTGTCACTCTAACGGTTCGATTAGCTCCGCTACCACCTAAAATAATATTATTGGTCGGAACTAAAGAAGAGTTACTTGACGATTTGGATAAAGTTAAGGAACTGGCTGAGGTTTCTGCATCACCGATGGTAAAGGCAATATTTCCAGTATCGCTGTCTTCATTGATGGTTCGATTATAGATATTGCTAATGGTCGGCGCTGTTGGAGGTCTAACAATAATATTGCTACTATAACCATAAGCACTACAGGCAGGATCATCATTGCAAGCTTTAACTCGGTACTTATAAACTCCTGAGCTATTTACATTAATTAGTAGAGATTTATTGGAAGTTTGTCCAACCGTTACGTAGTTATCCATGACTAAACCTCCATTTGCGTTGAAAGTTTGCTGAACAGTGTAGTAAGCCCCCAAGTTCTGACTACCTAATCCCATTTTCCAACTAACAGTAAAGCTGCCATCTACATCAGTTGTTGGTAATTTCGTAAGTTTCGGTATATCCGGTGCATCAGAAGGAGGGATTGGAATTGGGGTTGGGGTTGGTTTAAAAATAATTTCCCTAGCATAACCAATATTGTTGAATACACTTATACTGAGTAAGAAACAAAGCAGCAAAAAAACTGATAGTAATTTCCAGATTAAACCTTTCATAATAAGATACCTTGCCTAATTATAATTTTTGAAACACAGACAAAAAAAATTCGCTAATATTACCAATGAATGCTGTAAGCCATAAACCAAATAAAACGGAGTCATTGGTTACCCTCATAAGGAAACGATTCTTTCAAAATAATCAAACAGAAACTACTCCAATCCTGCCAAGTATGTCGTCAATCCTGCCAAAATGCTTTTGGCAGGATTGAAGTCATTTTTGTCGGAATGGAGATAGTAGCAGTCAAAAAACTTACTATAATGACACCTCTTTCAGATTTAGATCGCCATGTTTTGTACCCCTGTATTTTTTGGCAGTCTAAGGCTTTAGAATTGGTAGTAACCTATTGGAACAAAAATTTATCAATTAAAAGGTTGTGCGGAAATGTCAGGGAGTAGGGTTTGGCCAGGATCGACTTACCCTTAATGAGTAGGTTCTGCGAAGGCTTTTTGTCTGGCATTCCCGCCATTTTAAAAAACAATAGATCAAGAAATAGTTAATTTTATTTTTTATAGACAATTCACTATATTAAGCCTTGTTTGCCCCTCCATTCCCCTACTATTTCAAAGACCAGCTTTTACCCTCCCCTTCTTTGATAGACCCTTTCTTCTATTTAATAGGTAAATTACACATACATTAGGCTAGATGTTAACTATTACCAAAAATTGTTATTTATACGGATATTTAAATTGCTAGCCCGTGGCTTTAAAGATAATATCTGAATAATGAATAATGCCAATCTGGCAGGACCAGAGCAAAAAATGGCAGGATTGAGGTATGAAAAGACCATTTAATTGTATTAATATGATCCCGAACAGAAATAACTCTGTTTAATTCGTCAATTTTTAAGGGAAATATGGTGATAACTTCTAAGATGCGATTTACATCGTCAGATTTATGATCTAGCTTAAAGGTGCCACAAACAGTCTTTTACGGACTGCTTGTTGATGTTTTGCGGATTGAACAATAATATTCCTTTGGTGAATTTTGACCGTAACGGTCATTCAGTACGATCCATTTATAAAATTAAAAAAGGGAAATACCAAATGAAATTAGAAAAAATACTTTTGATTAGTGCTATTTTGATGTTTAGTGCTATTATATCTTACAAGACGGCAGCCCGCCCAATTAATACGCCACTCCCTACAAGCTATGTAGCCGCAACTTTTGACTCATTCACCAATGCCTCCAGATTTTGCGCAATAGTCTCAATTACCTGCTATGGATTCCCTCAATATGTAAATGACAGCACTTGGATTGTATATTACAACCCAGGTATGGATCCTAGTCCAAATGATCCAGAAGACGAATTATGAAATCTATTTTTGTAATTAATCTATCGTTGTTTCCAATCAATTCTGATCACAATGCTCAGTAATATACATTCTTTCAAATATATTGCAGGCCTATTTCTAGGCCTTCTATCTTTTCATAGTTATTCCAATAATATTTCTCCCCTTAAGTCAGATTTGCGTTTCCAAACTCTCGCTTTTAAGGACAAAATATCGAATGTTGCCATAAACGATTTATTGCAGACTCCTTCAGGTTTTGTTTGGATAGCAACCGAAGATGGGCTAAATAGATTTGATGGTCAAGATAATATCGTCTATCGTCCTATTAAGATGGACAAATCCTCTATTAGCCATTCACTAATTCATGACCTAGAAATTGACCGTTCCGGACAACTTTGGATTGGAACTGAAAAGGGTTTAAATTTGTTTAATCACAAACAGAACACGTTCAAGCGATATAATTACTTTAATCAATCCAATAACGAGCTTTCAAACTCCAAAATCTATAAAATATATGAAGATTCATTTTCTCGCCTTTGGATTGCCAATAAAGGCAATGGTATTAGTGTAATATCGGCAGACAGGCAATCACTCATTCATCCAAAAATAGGCGACTCACTTTCGCAATCAAGAAAATTTTTTGTTAGAGATATTATAGAAACAACTGATAAACGAATTTTTATTGCCACCAATTTCGGAGTATTAGAAGTAAACCCTCAATCTTTTGTAATTAACAAAGTTATTACGCTTGAAACTAAGGAAGCAATAAACTTCAACCAGAACTCGAAAGTATTCCAGCAAATTCAGAATAAAGAAATTTTAGTTGGAACAATGAAAGGTCTGTTTGTTTTTAACACTAATAAAAATCTCTTGACTCCCTTATTCCCTACTATTTTGCAAGAAAAAAAAATAACTACTATACAGCAATTTAACAATAATCAATACTTAATTGGAACGCGAGCTTCAGGTTTGTTTCTTGTTAATACTATTACCAATCTTGTAGAACATTTCGAAAACACTAGTACAGAAAAATATAGTTTGCTGGATAATCAAATAACTTCGATTATTCGCACCAGTGACAAAACATTCTGGATTGCTACAAATCTTGGCATTAACATAATCACTTCTAACCAACAAATGTTCGCTCACGTAAAATACGACAAAAATAAGGCCAATTGTCTATCAGGAAATACAATTTATGCCATACTTCCAGACTCTAAAGGATTTTTATGGATCGCCTCTTTCGGATATGGATTGAATCGCATTAATTTGAACACTGATGAATGTGTTTTGTTCAAAGGTGTTAGTGAGGCATTACACCCCAAAATACTAAGAAATATTGTTGCTTTATATGAAGATATAAACAGTGATATCTGGATTGGGACTTACAATCAAGGAGTGGTTCGATATAAAAGAAATGAAAACAAATTCGAAATTTTTGACATGAAAAAATATTGTTGTCGTGACAAAAAACTTAATAATATTAATTCAATTACTGGCGACAAAAAAGGGAAAATTTGGATTTCTACCTTTTATAACGGCGCATATGAATTTGATATTAATTCTCAACAGGCGGTCAACTTTCTTCCTTCTTTAAAAGAATCACCCAACAAACAGATTATTGCTATCAGAAGTGTCCTTTCTGATCGCAATAAAAACTTATGGTTTGCTACCAAAACGAATGGGCTTTGGAAATTTGATCGAAAAGAGAAAGAGTACCGGCAGATCTACCCAATAGGTAGTCATGATGCCCCATTACCCTCTGACCTAAGTCGTATGATTTTCGATGATAATAATAATTTATGGTTAGGTTCTAAAGGAGAAGGTGCTTTTAAATATACTCTTGAAACAGGAGAAGTTCAAAATTATTCTACAAATTCAGGATTACTAAATAATGTCGTAATGAATATCCAAAAAGATAACCATGGCAACATATGGTTTTTTACCGACAAGGGCCTGTCTCGATTATCCTTAACAGATGAAAAAATTCATACTTATCTTGAAAAAGACGGCATGCAAGCAGATGCTTTTACAAGCGCTGGTTTTTTTGATGAAAAAAGTAAAATACTATGGACTGGTGGTATCAATGGTTATAACCATTTCAAACCCGAAAAAATCCCGAAAGAGCAAAGCATAAATAATGTTGTTATTACTGATTTTGAATTATTTTACAGATCGCTTCCATTATCTAATACATGGCATGAATCCCCCTTAAAAAAAGCCATCAATCACACAAAATCCATTAGCCTAGATTACGACCAAAATGTATTCGCCTTTACATTTTCAGCGATGGAGTTTCTATCTCCAGAAAGAATAAAATACAAATTCATGTTAGAGGGCTACGATCTTGATTGGAATCTAGTCAATTCAGATAGACGGCATGCAAATTATACTAATCTGGACCCTGGTGAATATACCTTTCGAGTAAAGGCGTCGAATCAAACAAGTGAATGGAATGAAAAAGAAACCACAATCAAAATCAACATCGCCTACCCTTGGTGGCAAACTAACATTGCTTATATTAGTTATATTTTACTTTCAATATTTTCCATCTACCTATTGATAACCTACCGCACCAAAAGCCTAATCAATCGCTCTCGACAACTCGAACAATCTGTGGCGCAAAGAACAATAGAGCTCGCTACCGAAAAACAAAAAGTCGAACAATTACTTTCTCGTAAAAATGAAGAATTCGCCAATGTTTCCCACGAATTTAGAACGCCGCTAACATTAATTCTTGGCCCCATTGCGCAATTGCTGAAAAATAAAAACAGCGGACAGGATACCGACAAACTCAATATTGTACAAAGAAATGGATATCGATTGTTACGCATGGTCGATCAACTACTTAACTTGGAAACCTTTCGAGTAAAATCACTGACCCAAAAAATTCCCCAAGCCAGTGGAAAAATAATTAAACTGCTCACCGAAGCATTTATTGACCTTGCCAAAGAAAAAAATATTAACTTGCAGATAAAAACCATCTCCGATGTCAATTTTGAATTTACCCCCGATGCACTGGAAAAAATAGTGGTGAATCTACTTTCAAACGCGATCAAATACACTAACTCAGGCGGAAAAATCACCGTCGAGTCGCGGCGTACCACTCACAACCAATTAGTTATTCAAGTAACCGACACTGGCATTGGGATCCCATCAGATAAACTCAATACCGTGTTTGATCGATACAGCCGAGTACTCGACGAAAACAGCGAACTGGTTACCGGTGCAGGCATTGGCCTTTCGTTAGTCAAAAGCTTGGTTGAAGCCCACCAAGGTCAAATATCCATCCACAGCGAACTTGGTAAAGGAACAACCATTACCGTCTGTTTACCAATCATTGGCGAAGTGAATAGTCATCAAGTAAGCCAACATGCCAATAACGAAATCGTGGCGATGGAGTTAATGAGTATCACCAGCCAGAAGACGGTTGCTGCACCAGACTCGCGACAAACAGAGCAAACGCGGGAAAGTAGTAAGCCGACCTTGTTGGTAATTGAAGACAATCCCGACATGCGCGACTATATTGTCAATAGCATTCAACAGAATTACCAGATTTTTACCGCCAAGGATGGTGAACAAGGTTTAAACATAGCGATTGCTGAAGTGCCTGATCTAATTATCAGCGACGTAATGATGCCAAAAATGGATGGTTATCAGGTCACTCATCAACTTCGAAAAAATCAACTGACCAATCACATACCAATCATACTACTAACTGCCCGAGGCGATCGTGAAAGTCGACTCAAAGGCTGGTTTGAAAAAGCGGACGAATATTTAACCAAACCATTTGATACCGAAGAACTTAAAATACGATTAAAAAGCCTACTTGAAATCAGAGACATTCTGAAAAAACGATTTGCCGAAAAAACCTTTCAGATAAGCGAACCGACAAAAGATGACAATGAACAACCATCTGACATTCACAGACCAAGCAGAAACAAACAACAACAGACTTTCGTGACAAAGTTAAATGGTCAATTAGAAACACTCTACATTGAACCAGCAACCTCAATTGCTTATATTGCTTCAAATTTGGCCATGAGTGAACGCCAGCTTTACAGAAAACTAAAAAGCATTTTGGATATGACTCCTAGTGAATATCTGAGGCGCTTTCGTCTTGAAAAAGCTAAAACTCTGTTAGAAGATGGTGAGACTGTTAGTTTTGCAGCCTTTGAAGTGGGATTTTCTACCCACAGTAGTTTTTCAAAATGTTTTAAGGCTCAATTTGGATTTAGCCCAAGAGAACTTAAGAGGTAATCCTATATCGCCCATTTACCCTCTTAAACTTCCTGTATATCTTCTTGACCGGAGTTTTCTAATGGGTGTCCCCATTCATTTTTTGCAAGCAGCTAATCAGAAATAGGAAGTTATAGTGAACGCATATCAATCATACGAAGTACAGAATATGGCGTTTTCAGGGAGACTTGGGCAACTGCGTAAAGAGCGGGGATTAACCCAACAAGGCTTGGCAAAACTATCAGAAGTACATCTGACTCAGATCCAACGGTATGAGTCAGGAGCCGCTCAACCAACCCTTGAGATCATAAAGAAACTAGCCATTGCATTGACGGCCAGCACCGATTGGCTTCTATTTGAAGCGGACGAACGTGGACCCAGTGATGAGTTGAAATTGCAATTTGAAGCGGTTCAACAATTTGATGACGACGAACGGAAAACAGCACTAGAAGTCTTGGATGGGTTAATTTTGAAGCATCAAGCCAGGCGAATGGTACAACGCTCTCAAACCCAAACCGCTACCAATCACACGGCTAAGAAGGCAGGATAAGCAACTAAGAAATAAGCCGCTAAAAACAACAAAGCCCAATCATTTCTGATCGGGCTTTTGGTGGTTCTTTTTCTCTACTATTAATCAATCAACAATCAAATTTATTCTTTTATTCTACCATTAATGTTGGGTTTCGTTCCTCAACGCCAACCTACAATTTAACCCAACTTACCGGGTTTTTAAGAGCCCATTACAATCAAACTCAATTATTAAGGGGGCAGATAAAACATTCTGCTTAGAGCCTTCTTTATTAGCAATTATTCCACCATAGCTGATTTCATAACGTCCTGATTTATCAATTAGATAATTGCTACTCACGTTTATTTTTCGTGTAATACTTTTACTCGGCATTATGGATATTTCCGTTTTATTGTAGTCGTGAAGTTCACTATAATCTCTATACATCCCTTTATATCGGAAACTCTTTTTCTGCCCTTCAATAAATTTGAACACTCTTAATATATTATGAATAAGAACACCTTCATCCGAACTTAAAAACATTTGGTCAATAAAAACAATTTCATCACTAGAGTTAGTTATTTTCAAATTAACAAAAACACTACCTTCAATAATTTTTATATCTGTTAGCTTTGCCGTTACTTCAACTGTATTACTTGCATCACAACCAAACACCAAAATAAATAACATTAATAATATGTATCTAGAGTTCATCGCTTTATCCTTTACTGAGAACCGGTAACAAAATCAGAAAATCTATATGCACCATTTATAAATCTATCTCTTGCCCCTGATCCGAATGGATCACGTGAAGGATGTAGAGCCCCATTCAATCCTCCAAAATCAAAATGAGATGCTTCATGAATTAATAGATTTGTTCTTCCAATAGGAGAGTTATTCTTTGTCTCAAAGAAACTGGGTTCAATAAAAACCCTGTGCTTTGAGTCATCTGCAAAAAATAAAAGCACCTCCATTTCCAATGGATGTTGACTCAAATTTTCTGCCTGCATCTTTAAAATAGGCTTTTATATTTCCTACTGTTGCCTTAACAATATTTGCGTTTTCCAAACCATACAAAGTAGCTTCTGCTCTTATTGTTATTTCCCAAATTCCCGTAGTACAAAAGGCCGTTTTTGAGTTTTTTTATCATCATAACCCTTGAGCAAGTTATAACGGTAATTAGGTAAAATGAATTTCTGTTTAGGGATCACATCATCAAAT